>JAEEGL013437388.1_pt1 | contig 50765 bp, 38 predicted proteins | sample 9134231 | NCBI WGS metagenome assembly JAEEGL01 (sample SAMN16246548, study PRJNA631951) | gut metagenome | biome: gut microbiome; feature: rumen; material: fiber-attached | host: Bos | place: Iran: Karaj | collected 2018-10 | reverse complement strand
CCTTGTGATGATATTGAAACTAAATGGGCTATAGAAGAAGCATCAAAAATTAATGGACCGGTTTATATTAGATTAACGAGACCAAAGGTTGAAAGTATTTATGGAGAAGAACCAGAATTAAACATGTCTTTAGAAAACGAAAAAGAAGCTAGCAAAGAGCAAAAGCTTAGCCTAAAACCAAAGTTTGAATTAGGCAAAATGGTTGTTCATGGTTGTGGAACTGATGCTAGTATCTTTGCAACTGGGGTCACGGTTCAAGAGGCAATCAAAGCTCAGAATATACTCTCAAAAGAAGGAATCAATGTTAGAGTTGTTGATGTTCATACAATAAAGCCAATAGATAAAGATACTATCGTTAAATGTGCAAAAGAAACTAAAATGATTATTACTGTGGAAGACCATAGTATTGTAGGTGGTTTAGGAACATCAATCTGCGAAGTACTTTCGGAGGAGTTTCCAACAAAGGTTTATCGCATGGGAATCAATGATACGTTTGGCGGTTCCGGAAAATGGAAAGAACTTTTATCTAAGTATGAAATCTCAGCAGAAGATATTGTAAAAAAGGTTAAATCGGTTTAGATTTTGGAAGGGCATATAGTTATTAATGGAAAAAAACGAATTATCAAAAATAAAGATATTAGATAAGATTAGACTATATGAAAAAACAGGTGCTATTCAATCAACGACTTTTCTTGACCCTTCGGAGATTATTCAAAATAAAAATCTTTATTCTAAAATTCCACATACTGTTTTTGGTGGAGTAGAGAATGCTGAAAGATGTATTCTTTTGATTGGCTCTGATGATGTTGAAGAGGCAAGAGCGCAAATAAATATCATACAGATTACTTCTAGAAACAAACTAACTCATAGAAGCATACTTGGTAGTCTTTTAGGACTTGGAATAAAAAGAGAAGTTGTTGGAGATATCATTGTTTCAGATAATATTGCCAATGTATTTGTTCTAAGTACTATCTGCAAATATATCATACAAAATGTCGATAAGATTGGGAAAGATAGTGTTTCGCTTAGAGAGATTAATTATGCTGATGTGATTGAACCAGAAGATAATTCAAATTCGTTAAGAACAACAGTAGCTTCACTTAGAATAGATAGTCTTATATCTGCTTGTTATGGGCTTTCTAGAGCACAGGCACTTGAGCTTGTCGAAGCTGATAGAGTTAAGCTAAATTACTTAGATTGTAAATCTAGCTCAAAGACAATTCACGAGAATGACCTGGTTTCAGTTAGAGGCTTTGGGAGATTTATAATAGAAAGAATAGTAGGAGAAACGAAAAAACGGAAGGATAAGAGTCGATTTAAAGATATATAAGTAGTAATTGAAAGGAAGATTCCTATGGATTTTAATGAAATAGCCAGCCAAAGTAACTTGCGAAGAGAGAGTGCTTTAAGTGAATTCGCTTGTCCAACTGTAAAAGCAGTTAGGTTAAAAGAAGAAAATAGAAAAAGTGAGTTCAATGTAAGACCAGCTTTCTTTAGAGATGCAGACAGAATTTTGCATTCTATGGCGTATACAAGATATATGGATAAAACGCAAGTTTTTCCAATGGTATCTAATGACTTGATTACTCATCGTGGTCTTCATGTTCAGTTTGTTGCAAAGATTGCCAGAACAATTGGAAGAGTTTTATCTCTAAATGAAGACCTGATAGAGGCAATTAGCCTTGGACATGATTTGCGGACATGTACCTTTTGGACATTTTGGAGAGAGAGTTTTAAATGATATTTGTATGAGAAATAATCTTGGCGTTTTTATTCATAATGCGCAGAGCGTAAGAGTATTACAAACACTTGAAAATAACGGGCAAGGTTTAAATATAACAGTACAAGTTCTAGACGGAATTCTTTGCCATAATGGCGAGATGCTTGAGAAAAAATACGTTCCAGATTATGGGAAAACAATCGAGAAATTCAATGAAGAGTATAAAAGATGTTGGCAAGAAAAAGGCTTTGATAAAACAATCAGAGCAATGACTTTGGAAGGCTGTGTAGTTAGAATTTCTGATGTAATTGCTTACATTGGAAGAGACATAGAAGACGCGATTATACTTGGCGTTTTAAAAAGAGAAGACATTCCAGAAGAAATAACGAGTGTTCTTGGAAATACAAACGCACAAATAATTGACCACTTAGTTATGGACTTGCTTGAACATAGTTACGATAAGCCATACTTGGAATTTTCGGACAGTGTGTTTGAGGCTCTAAAAAAGCTAATGGAGTTTAATTACAAAAATATATATCACAATCCAATTAAGTCAGAAACAGAAGAGAGATCAATTAAGATTTTTGAGATGCTGTACGATAGATATGTAAAAGATTTGGAGAATAAGACTGGATATATATATGAGGAATTTCTAAAAGATATGCCTAAAGAATATATAGAGAATAATTCTTATGGAAAGATAGCAGTCGACTTTATAGCAGGAATGACAGATAATTTCTTCATAGAACAGTTTGAAAATGGTTTTATACCAACAAAATACGAAACTAAACAGAAAGAGGAACAGTAAATGATTAGTGCAAATAATGTTACTTTACGTTTTGGAAAGAGAACACTTTTTGAAGACGTAAATATTAAATTCACACCAGGCAATTGCTATGGTTTAATAGGCGCCAATGGTGCAGGAAAGACTACTTTTTTGAAAATACTATCTGGAGAAATTGAACCGTCTCAAGGCGACGTTACTATGAATCCAGGTGAGAGGCTATCCGTATTAAAACAGAACCACCACGAGTTTGAGGAAGAAACAGCAATCAATGTTGTAATACGTGGAAATGAAAAACTATTTAGCATTATGAAAGAAAAAGATGCTATATATGCCAAGCCAGATTTTAGTGATGAAGATGGAATTAAGGCTGCAGAGCTAGAAGCAAAGTTTGCTGAAATGGACGGTTGGAATGCAGAAAGTGATGCCGGTATTTTATTAAACGGACTTGGCGTTGAGTCTGAGCATCATTATACACTTATGAAAGACTTAACCGAAGTTCAAAAAGTTAAGGTTCTGCTTGCTTCGGCACTTTTTGGAAATCCGGATGTATTGCTATTAGACGAGCCTACAAACTATTTGGACATGGAAGCAATAGAATGGCTAGAAGAGTTTTTAATTAATTTTGAAAATACTGTTATTGTCGTATCCCACGATAGATACTTTTTGAATACGATTTGTACTCATATTGCAGACATAGATTATGGAAAAATCCAATTATATACTGGTAACTATGACTTCTGGTATGAGTCATCACAACTTGCACTTAAGCAAATGAAAGATGCCAACAAAAAGAAAGAAGAAAAGATTAAAGAACTTCAAGAATTCATTAGTAGGTTTAGTGCAAATGCTTCAAAGTCAAAGCAAGCAACCTCTAGGAAAAAATTGCTAGAAAAGATAGAACTTGATGAGATTAAGCCATCTAATAGAAAATATCCATATATTGATTTTAAAATGGATAGAGAGCCGGGTAAAGAGATTCTATTTATTAATAACATTACATCAAAAGATGAAAATGGCAAAATGCTTCTTAATAATGTATCAATAAACGTTAAAAATGGCGATAAAATAGCTTTTGTTGGGCCTATGGGAGCGTCTAAATCAGAGCTATTTAATATAATTACAGAAAATAGTGCTCCACAAGAGGGCGACTACAAATTTGGAATTACAATCACATGGTCATACTTTAAAAAAGACAATTCGGATGAATTTAATAGTGACCTCACAATTGTTGATTGGTTAAGACAATATTCTCCAATTAAAGAAGATACTTATGTTAGAGGCTTTTTGGGAAGAATGCTATTTTCAGGTGATGAGGCATTGAAGAAGGTCAATGTGTTATCAGGTGGAGAAAAAGTTAGGTGCATGCTTTCAAAAATGATGCTATCAGGTGCCAACTTATTAATATTTGATGAACCTACTAACCATCTTGATTTGGAATCTATTCAAGCATTGAACAATGGACTAATCGCTTTTAAAGGAGTAATACTATTTACATCTCACGACCACCAATTTGTTCAAACAGTTGCAAACAGAGTAATCGAGATTACCCCTAATGGGATAATTGATAAAGAAATGACATATGATGAATATTTAGCAAGTGATGAAGAAGCAAAGAAGAGAGCACAAATTTATTCCGTAGAGGAAGATGATTAGGAGTGATAATATGGCTAAAAGAAAGACTTTGCCAGAAAACATGAGTGAGATTATTGAAAGCGGAGACATGGAAGCTTTTGAAGAAGTGTTTGAGGATTGCGAGTTAGATGCCAAAACTGAGAGGGGAAAGGAAACCACAAATATTCTTTCAATGGACGGCTTATCTGTAAAGCATGTAAGATTTTTAGTTGAGAGTGGTTTTGACTTAAATTCAGATTGTGGATATGGGTATCCTGCAATTGCATTTCAAGCTGGAAATAGAGCCGTCTTAAAGTATATGGTTCAAAGTGGCGCAAACATTAACTGCGTTTTAGATGAAAATAATGGCAGTGCCTTGTTCTATGCTGCAATGAATAACGACGCAAGGGCAGTTAAAAACTTGTTAGATTTTGGAGCGAGTATTACTCCAACCAAGAAGTACTCGAAATCAAGCTTGTTAGATAAGTTGCTTTCAACTTGTAGTAATTCTCAAATTGTTGATAGACTTGTTGTTACTAAGTTATTGCTTGGAGCTGGTGCAGTACCAACTAAAGAAACTAAACAGTATGCTTCTGCTATTGTTGAAAACTTTGAGAACTATCGTGAGGAAATCAATAAAGATGAACTAAACAAGTATAACAAATCTAATAAAGAATTAGCTGGCATTTTTGGCGTTGAAGTAGCTCCAAAAACCCCAGAAGTAAATGAGCCAGATAAAAAAATAGTTGTAACCAAGGAAAACTGGTGGGAGCAGTTTAATGAATTATGGAATTCGCTTGTTCCACGTAGAGGACCAGCTGATACTTTACAAGGTGAAATTCTTAGAATAATTGGAAAGCTTAGCTATGAAATACTAGACAATGGAGGAGAAAATTGGGATAAAGATTTCCAGAAAATGGTGTGGGCTTTACAAGATTACTTTTCTATTCCAAATGACAAAGCACCAGGATTAGCTAAAGAAGCAGTATCACTAGCAGGTAAACTTGGTAAGAAGTCTAAAGCGGAGGATTTGGACCGTTTAACAGAAATTGCAGTAAAATGGATTGTGGCAAATTCTGAACCACTACCTCTTGTTAAGGCAGAGTATGAAAGATAAGTATTCTATAATAAAAGGTGATTTAAATTGATTTTTAAGTATAAAGATCTAGATATAAATTACGAAGTATTTGACGAACGAGAGAATAAGGATAATAATTCTAAACCACTTTTACTTCTTCATGGATGGATGGGAAAGATTGAGTCATGGGCTCCGGTCTACCTTAATTTTATGAAGACAAGAAAAGTTTATGTAATTGATTTTCCTGGACAATCTGGAAAGTCTGATGAATTAAAAGAAGCGTGGGGAGTACCTGAGTATTCTGAAATGACCAAGAGCTTTATTTCTGAGCAGAAGATTGAAGGGTGTGACGTAATTGGCCATTCGTTCGGTGGAAGAGTTATTATTTACTTAGCATCGAGATATGAGAGCCTTTTCTCTAGAATTGTACTTAGTGATTCCGCAGGCATAAAACCTAAGATGACTATCAAAAAGTTCTTTAGAATATATAGTTATAAGATAGTTAAAAATATCTACAAGTTATTTCTGTCAAAAGAAAAATATGAGGCAAAAATTGCTAAAGCAAGAGAAAAACGAGCTTCAAAAGATTATGTGATGCTCGATACAGATATTAAAAGGGAAACATTTAAGAAAATTGTTAATCTTGATTTAACGTCTTGCCTAAAAGGCATTAAAAACCCTACACTTCTTATATGGGGAGAAAACGATCAAGATACCCCGCTATACATGGCACACAAGATGGATAAGTTGATACCAGATAGTGGACTAGTTATTATAGAAAGCGCTGGACATTTTTCTTATCTAGATAATCCAAAAAAGTTTTTAGTAGTTACAAATGAATTTTTGAAATAGGTGATGATATGTTCTTTTTTGACATTATATTTTTAGTAGTATATATGCTTGTTGTACCAAAGTTTTTACACGTTATGCAGCAAGAGAGTTATCAAAATGATGGAATGTTCAGATGGATTTATAATAACCCTAGAAAAGCTTTTAAAGAAGGATTAATTCAATTTTTAGGAACGATTATAGTTTTTCTTCTAAGTGAAATTGCAGTCATATTTATGATTAAAAATACAGACTGGCTAAATTCGTTAAAAGGATTAACTCTTTATCTCCCAACGTTTATATCACTTTTCTTTCTTGTAGTAATTAATCTGATTTTTGCTATTAAAAACAAAAAAGAAAGAAAAAATGCAAAAAAGCCTTTAAAGTATACTGCAAGAGCCATTAGGCTTATGGTTTATAATTTCTTTGTTGCAGCAATTTTAGATGTTTTTATTTTGGAAAACATTACACTCTTTTATCCAGCAGAAATAAAAGATGGACTTAGTTTGTATAGTGCATATCGACTTCAATATCAAGATGAAGCTATGGTTCCTCAGGACGAGTATGACCTTATTCAAACAGCTTATAATTATGACTTAGATGCAAAAATAAAATATGGTGTTTTGATTTATGCTTTCGTTATTTTTGGAATTCCTCTTAATATGATTATTTCAAACTGGTTCGCATCACCTATAGAAAACTATATTAAAGACAAGTTTATTAATATGGCTGCAAGAAAGTTGAGAAAGAAGGAATACGAAAACTTAATTAAAATCGGAATCACAGGAAGTTATGGTAAGACAAGTACCAAATATATATTGGGGACCATTTTGAAGGAAAAGTATAATGTGCTTTTCACTCCAGGAAGCTACAATACAACAATGGGTAATGTTAAGGTTATTAGAGAGCAGCTTAAGCCGGAACATGAAGTGTTTATATCAGAAATGGGAGCTAGAAAGAAACACGACATTAGAGAAATATGCGATTTTGTTCATCCAGATATAGGTATCATTACTTCTATAGGAGAGCAGCATTTAGAAACATTTAAAACAATCGAAAACGTTGCAAAAACCAAGGCTGAAATGCTTGGCGGAACTAGGTTTGATGGAGCAATTTTCTTGCCAAAAGATGATGAAAGATGTTTTGAACTTTATAAAGATGACAAGAGAGAGAATAAGTTTATTTATTCTTTGAAAGACATTGAAAGTGACGTATATGCTTCGGATATTAAAACTTCAAAAGACGGAAGCGAATTTATAGTTCATAGTAAAAAATATGGTACATATAATTGCAAAACTATACTACTTGGAATGCATAATGTTCAAAACATTTTGTGTGCTATTACAGTAGCTGAGTATCTAGACCTTTCGAAAGAACAGATAATTGAAGGAATAAAGAAATTAGAACCTGTTGAACATAGACTACAGTTGTTGCCATCTACCAATGGAACTATAGTAATTGATGATGCATTCAACTCAAATCCTGTTGGAAGTAAATACGCACTTGATGTATTGGGTACATTTGATGGTAGAAAGATTATTATTACGCCAGGTATGGTTGAGCTTGGAAAAGAGGAGTACAACTTAAACAAAGAGTTCGGAAAGTATATGGCCAAAGTTGCTGATATAGCTATACTTATCGGATATAATCGCGCCAAACCGATTGAAGAAGGTTTGAAAGAGGAAAACTTTAACGACATGAACATATATGTTGTTAGTAGTTTAAATGAAGCAACAGAGAGGCTTTCTAAACTCACAAAGACTGGCGACGTAATAATGTTTGAGAATGATTTACCAGATGCATATAATGAGTAATATTGTGTTGCCGCTCAAATTGCAGCACTATGATAAATATATTAATTAAGGAGGATATTATGAAATATTTTGTTGGCGTTTTAGTTATTATTCTTTTACTAATTGGATCTTTTGTTTTAGTTATGAGAAATACAAACACGAGTAATGTTGTTCAAAAGCCTGTAATAGAAGAAACGAAAGTAGATGTTGAAGCAGAAGACAATAATACAACAAATAGCGTGGAAGATGAGATTAAGAAGGATGTACTAGGTGGAGTATTAACACTATTCTTTCAAAGCGATTCAGAGAATTGTATTGTAGATTTAGGTGAGCTAGCATATGCTAATTCTGAAAAGATGTATAATCAAGAATTAGGTGGCTTTGAAGTAAATAAATTAGTGGAAGCTGCTAAGGAAATTGGCATTACTGAAGAAAAAGTGTACAAGGATTTAAACGACACTTCAAAGTTTTCAGCAGAAAAAGATAATGGTAGTTGCTGGTATGACTCCGAATCAAATACGATGGGGGGTTTTTACGGGGATGGTATAATTACGATACCAAATTATCATATACGTGATTTAAAGGTAGTAAAAGAGGGTGACTCATATTTGGTATCTGGTGTCAGCTATGATTCTGAATTTTCCTTTGGAGCTGCGTATACAGAAGAAGGGATTGTTTATAAAGATGGCGTTGATTTTTACGACTTTTGCATATCAAACGAACTTGTAAAACCTATGTGGAGTTTTGAGTACAGAGTTATTCCAAATGAAGACTATAAATACTCAAAGTATAAGTATTTAAGCGTTATTACGAATGATTTGCCACAAGATGGTAGTAAAAATTTGCAGGAATGCATTTTAGAATATAATTTTATGTCATTAGATTTAAAGAATAAATCTCTAGATGAGAGAGCGAAAGACTTATACAAGTTTAAAAATGAGTTTACTAACACATATGGTGAGATTAATTATATTGATGGAGACAGGAGAGTATCGGGTGCAATACTTAGTAAATCTAAAGATTTCTACGTTTTGGAACTTAGTTTTACATCACCTATATTGTTGCATAAACTCTTTATTGATAGAGATATGGAAGAAGCAACCAAACAAGGTGTTTCTGAGTATGATTATTTGGATAATAAATTCTATCTTTATGCAAATTTAGATTCTTTTAAAAAGGCTATAGGCTATAATGACAAAGATTTTCAACTATTGGATGAAGCCATAAACGATAATGTTAGTGGAAGAATTTTCGTTAATTCTGAGAAGTCTGGTGTATCCTTCTTTGAACCTACTCCTAAAGAAAAGGAATCATATATTGCTGCACAAATTAGTCTGCCAAATCATATTGTTTTTAATAAGATAGATGATGAAAAAGTGTATATTGCTTTACTTGCTAACGATATTATTAAGATGGGTTTTTCAGACACTGAGTACACAGTTGAAGAATATTATAAAAATGCTATGGAGCATAAAAGCATAGAAATCGAAGGAAATGAGTTGTATGAATTCGATAATTCAAATTTCGGTGGATTAAGTAATAATACTGATAAAATAATTATAGAAGATGGATCTATTTATTTTCCTGGACATGATATTTTAGATAATTTATAAATGCATATTCAGTAATATTGATTAATAATTCGTCCCAAGTATGCTTTGACATACTTGGGACTTATTTGAATTACAAATTTGTAGTGGCGCGACTCACGTGCGCCATAAAGGCAAATTGTCTGTAGCGGACAGCATTGCTGTCCATAGTGAAATAGAGCTCACCATTTTAAGTTGATATACTATGAAATATTCTGTATAATAATACTTGAGGTGGTTTTATGACTAAAGAAAAGAAACTCGAAATATTAAAGTATATAGACAGGCATTATCCAATTACCGATTGCAGAAAGGCTTTGGGAATGCTAACTGTAACCTCTGCTAGAATTAGGTCAAAATATTTCAAACATCTTTTTACGCCTGAAATACGTAGGGAAATAGTAAAACAAGCTAGAAGCAGACACGTTAAAGGAAGCCCTTTTTATATAGACTTAACTGACGCAGGAAAGTTTGTTATAGTATCTAGAGCAGAAGATAAAAGCATTGAGCCGATAGAAATACCAATAGTAATAACCCCTGATATGAATGGAAGGATTATAGAAACTGCGTATTTAATACTTCTTTCAAATGAAAAAGCGATAGAAGGCAAGGGAGCTGTTGCTATGTTTGGAAGCGAGATAATTCCAGATAAAAGAGAAAATGCTAGAGTTATAAAAGAATACCGTAAAAAGCTAGAAAGCGAGATTCCACGCGATAGAGAAAAAGACTTTTTTGTTGATGATGACGACAGGTCGGAGATTTAATATAATGCTCTGCTATATGACAGAATAAAAGTTGACATATTGCCATTTTTGTGCTAAAATGTCACCAGTAATTGCGATGATGATACATTTAGTAGCTAGTTTAAAAACCTTTACAGGGAGGGAGGTCACCGATTGAGAGCCTTCTAAAGTTAGTTAAATGGTGAATTTCGGGTATTGGAGCAAAACGTAAGTGATGCGTTAAATCACACTACGAGAGCCAAATGAAACTAAAGGTTGATTTTGGAATTTGGGTGGTACCGCGATTAATAATTCGTCCCAAGTGTGTTTTTACATACTTGGGACTTTTTTGAATTATAAATTCGTAGAGGAGCTACTTGGTGTGCCATAAAGTGTAAATTGTTTGTAGCGGCGCTACTTACGTGCACCATGGACAACTATAGTTGTCCGCTACAAAAGAATCATAATAAAAGGAGTTGTAAAAAGTAATGGAAGAAAAACTAAAACAAATTCGAGAAGCACTTGCAAAAAGTTTTAATGAAATTAAAAACATGCAAGAACTAAATGACTTAAAAGTTGCTTACCAAGGAAAGAAAGGAATCATTACCGAACTTGCCGCGGGCATCAAAGATGTTGCAGTTGAGCACAAAAAAGAATTTGGCATGCAAATGAATGAACTTAAAAACGAGTTTAATGAGAAGTTTGAGCAAGCAAGAGCAAAGTTTGAGGAAGAAAGAATTAATCAAAAACTAAAAGAAGATACGATTGATATTTCACTTCCAGCTGACAAAATTCAGTCAGGCTCAAAGCATCCATTCAACAGAATAATAGAAGAAGTAGAGGATTTATTCGTATCTATGGGCTATGACGTGGTAGATGGCCCAGAGCTAGAAGATGATGAACATTGCTTTAGATTATTAAACTATTATGTTGGTCACCCTGCAAGAGATGCACAAGATACGTTCTATATTGATGAAGAATACTTGCTTCGTACACAAACGTCTAGTACTCAATCAAGAGTAATGCAAGCTAATACTGAAAAGTCACCAATAAGAATAATATGTCCAGGTAAAACATATAGAAGAGATGAAGATGCAACTCATTCACATCAATTTGGACAAGTTGAAGGACTTGTAATAGATAAGGATATTTCTCTTGCAGATTTAAAAGGAACGCTTGAGATATTTGCTAGAAGATTATTAGGGGACGATACAAAAGTTAGATTTAGACCAAGCTACTTCCCGTTTACATCTCCATCATGTGAAGTTGATGTAAGTTGCTTCAAGTGCGGTGGAAAAGGTTGCTCACTTTGTAAGGGTACAGGCTGGATAGAGCTTCTAGGTGCTGGAATGGTACATCCAAATGTTCTTCGCATGGGTGGATATGATCCAGATAAATTCACAGGTTTTGCATTTGGAACAGGTCTTGATAGACTTGCAATGTTTAGATATAACATACCTGATATTCGATTAATGTATGGAAATGATATAAGGTTTTTAAAACAATTCGACGAAGCAGAGTGATTCGTGTGAAAATCACTGTCTTGCGTTGTCGCTACGATTGTTCGAATCCTCAACGTGCACTAAGCACGCCTCCGGTTCTCACAATCTATGCTCCTAGCAATACAGCAATTTTGACACGAATTAGATAATTGTATTCCGTAGCGACGAGCATTGCTTGCCATGGACGGCACTGCCGTCCGCTACAAAGTAAAAATTGAATTCAATAAAGGAGAATAAACATGAAATTAAGTTTAAATTTCTTGCGTGACTATGTAGATTTGCCAAGTGATGTGGATAGTGTAAAACTTGGTGAAGACATGACAAATATTGGAAATGAATATGATGAAGCTGGAAAACTAATAAAAGTTTCTGGCCTAACAATAGGAAAAATTTTAAGCTGTGAAATGCACCCTAACTCAGACCACTTGCATATATGCATGGTAGACGTTGGACAAGGTGAACCACTTCAAATAGTATGTGGTGCACCAAATGCAAGAGCGGGTATTAAAGTAATAGTTGCTTTAATTGGTGCAAAACTTCCAGGAGGAGAAATCAAAAAAGGAAAACTTCGTGGCGTTGATTCTTGTGGAATGATGTGTTCAATTGAAGAACTTGGATTAGAGCATAAATTCTTAAAACCTGAGGATATAGAAGGAATTGCTGAACTAGGTGAAGATGCAGTCGTTGGAGAAGATCCAATTAAGTATCTTGGCTTAGACGATGAAGTTGTAGACTTTGAACTTACTGCAAATAGAGGAGACCTTCTTTCTATTCTTGGAATGGCGTATGAAGTAGGTGCTTTATATGGCAACAAAGTAAAAGATATTGATTTATCTCACAAAGACACTAGTGATGACTTCTCAAAAGATTTTACACTAGACATCCAAACAGAAAATTGTTCACTATTCTATGCTAAAAAAGTTACTAATGTTGTAATTAAAGAAAGCCCAGATTTTATTAAAAAGAGACTAATTGCATCTGGAATTAGACCAATCAATAACGTTGTAGATATTTCAAACTACGTTATGCTTGAAGTTGGCCAACCACTTCATTACTATGACGCAGATAGACTAGGAAACAAGCTTGTAGTTAGAATGGCTGAAGAAGGCGAAAGATTAACGACGTTAGATGAACAAGAAAGAATACTTTCATCTAATGATATTGTAATTGCAGACAATGAAAAGGCAATTGGACTTGCCGGTGTTATGGGTGGACTTTCTACAGAAGTTGAACAAGACACAAAGAACATAGTAATAGAGTCAGCAATTTTTAATAATGTTAAAGTACGATTAACATCTAAGAAGATTTTGCGTTCTGAAGCTTCAAATAGATTTGAAAAAGGCTTGGACCCTAAACGCACTTTAATGGCAATTGAACGTTCTTGCAATTTGCTTGAAAAATATGCTGATGCAACAGTTGTTGGCGGAATATGCGTTTATGATAAAAATGATAAACAAGATAGAGTAATTGATGTGCCTTATGCTAAAGTTAAACAAGTATTAGGAATGGATATTTCAAATGATAAGATTAAAGATATCCTTTCGAGAGAAGCATTAGAATTTACCGAAGAAGGAGACACATTAAAAGTTACTGTTCCAACTAGAAGACTTGATCTACAAATCAAAGAAGATATTATTCATGATATCGGAAGATTTTATGGAATGGATAACATGGAAGGAAAGAAGATGGTTCTTCCAGTTATTCCTGGCCATTATGATAAATTCAAGAGAAACGCTAGAAATAAGATGGTATCATTAGGACTTAATGAAACATTAAGTTATGCGCTAATTCCAGAATCTGAAGTTCAAAAGTTTTCTACTGAAGAATTTGAAACTGTTAAGATTTTAGATCCTATGACAGAAGAAAGAAATGCTTTAAGAAACAGCCTTATTCCTTCGTTATTAATGGTATACGATTATAACAAAAACAGAGGAATAAAAGATGTTTCAATCTTCGAAATTGGAAAGAGTTTCCACAAGATTGATGGTAAATATGGTGAGCATCTATCACTTGCATGTTTAATGACAGGAAACTACAAGAGAGGATTAAATAAATCTAATGTAGATTTCTATGTTATTAAAGGTGTACTTGAGGATTTACTAGATTATCTTGGATTTAAAGGAAGATATACATATAGAGTTGACGAACTTCCAAAAGAGCTTCATCCAGGCCAGGCAGCAAGTATCTATGTTGATGATAACAGAGTTGGATATATTGGTAAACTACATCCACTAGTTTCAAAAGATAGCATTTATGTTTTAGAATTGAACTTAGAAAAATTATCACAATATAATCATGACGTCACAAAATACAAGGAATTTTCAAAATTCCCTGGTATTGAAAAAGACGTTGCATTCGTTGTTTCTAAAGATGTTAAGTCTGAAGAAATCGAAAAGGTAATTTTATCTTCTGGTGGAAAACTACTTAAACAAATTGAAATGTTTGATGTTTATACAGGAGAAAATTTAGGTGCAGGTAAGAAATCTTATGCATACAATCTAAAATTTGAAGACCCTGAAAGAACGCTTTCTGATGAGGAAGTTACAGCTGTTTTTGAAAAGATAATGGATAAAGTATGCAGTACTATTGGTGCAGAAATTAGAAAGCAATAAGGAGAAAAAATGGACTTAAGTAATGAAGTTATAACCCATGTAGTAAAAGATAATATAGAGTACTTACAATTTAAGAACTTGTTGCAGCATCCAGAAGTAAATCATGCATATATTTTAAAAGTACACGATATGAGTTTTAGACCAGGTAAAGACTTTCATAACATTGAAGCAGTTAGAAAAAATCTAAAGGTTGTATCAGAAGAATGTGGCTTTGATTATAAATCTATAATAAGACCAGATATTGAACATACTGCTAACGTTCAAGTTGTTAATTTTGTGGAAAGTGAAGATGATGGTCCTGAACTTCGTGGGAAAAGGTTTAAAGACATTGACGGATTAATCACAGATAAAAGTGGTATCACATTAATGACAACGAATGCTGATTGTAATTTAATTCTTCTATATGATCCAGTGAAAAAAATAATTGGAAATATTCATGCAGGATGGAGAAGTACATTTGATAAGATTGCTAAAAGTGCAATTATAAAAATGAAAGAAGAATATGATTGTAATGCTGAAGATATTGAAGCATACTTATGTCCAAGCATTAGAAAATGTCATTTTGAAGTAGACGTTGATGTTAAAGAACTTTGCGAAGAAGCTTTTAATTATACTGATAGATTAGATGAAATTATATCTAAAGGTGAAGTAAAAGAAGGAAAGCAAAAGTATTTAATAGATACAGTTTTGATTAACAAGATTCTGATTGAAGAAGAGGGCGTTTTACCTTTGAACATTTACGATTGTGGAATCTGTAGTGTATGTCAGAGTGAGTATGTCCATTCAAAAAGAGCTGAAGGTAATTTATTTGAACTAGGTGCAGCATTTATAACAAAGATGTAAATCAATTTGTAGCGGCGCTACTTACGTGCGCCATGGACAGCAATGCTGTCCGCTATGAAAACATTAACAATTTGGTCACCATGTTTTTTCTTATGTGTGCCATAAACCGGGGATGTCCCTTTTCAGAGAAAAGGGGCGTCCCCGGTTTTCATATTATGGTTTTTTTGCTATTTCGCTTTACATAATCTTAAAAACGTGATATTATCTCCTCACAAATCTATATCAAGGAGGGTTCAAGCTATGGAAAGAACCAGTGTGTGCAGGACCGACATTTTCCGGGCAAGAGTATTGGCCTATCAGAATCCCAGCACGGAAGAGAAAATCGAGACCTTTAGAAAACGAATTCAGGAACAGATTGATTGTATCCAGCTTGGCTACCAGAATGCAACTTTGAATGACCCCCAGAAAGCAGAAAACTACGCTAAAAAGTGCGAGAGGTTTCTTGCCCTCCCTTATTTTACCGATAAGAAATATAAGGGGAAAAGCGTTTCTGCAATTAAGGACGATTTAAAGATTCAGGTAGGCAGTCTCAAGGAAATCATGAGCATTATTGACCTCTGGATGGAAAAGCTCCGGGCTATGAAGCTTGAGTTTGCCAGGCAGGCAACACCATGGAATCAAGAGATGAGCCTGCGTAAGAGGAGTTTTCTCCTTCGTGAGCCTGTGAGGGCATTTCAATCCGAGATTGCATTTCTTCAGGAAAGGTATGATTCTTTCTTCGCTGACCAGGCGACGCTTATGGCGCTTCTTGAGGTGCTCCTTAATGAAGAACTCATGAGTTATCTGGGGACTAAGCGTGCTTGGAAAGTGTCGACGCTTAAGGAAGAAATTTCTGCTTCTATTTGCGGAGAGGATTCCAACAGTGTTGATGGTAAGCTTGTTGGGGTGTCGATTGAACTCCTCAAGGGGCTTCTGAGCCTTAAGTATTTCAGGCTGAAGCGGTATCTGTCCCTTGAGGTTAGGGAACTTATGAAGACTTTGAGTATCGACCTCGAGATGACTAAGGCCATTGTAGATTGGATTTCTGGCAGGATTACTCTTTTTAAGTCGTACCTTAAGGCAGCAAAGACAAAGAAAATTCCCGACGACACTAGAGAAGGAATTAGGGATGTCCTTGTATTGTATGATCAGGAAATTTCTTTCCTCTCTGATATGAAGCGGGAGTTTGAGAAATCGTACAGTTTATATAGGTTCGGTCAGGGACTCTTAGAAGCAGATCTTTTCAGTTCTCTGTACATCGAATGATTGAAAAAGGTGGGTATTTACCCACCTTTTTTGCGTTTACTATTCGTAGCGCCATAGCTATGAAAATGAAAACTATACTGGCATGCAAAAATATTGAATAATTTCGTAGCGGCGCTACTCACGTGCTCCATAATTATGAAAACGAAAAATGTACTGGCAAATCAAAATTTAATATATGTTATGCCAGTATAAATTGATTATCATACAATGGAGCACACAGCGCTCCGCTACAAACGCAGTTTCATCTCTATTGAATACACTATTATTTAATGGTATAATTCCCTAGAACAAAGGGGGAATGAAATTATGTTGACCGATGTTGAGATAAATAAGAGTGCAAAGTTAGAACATATATCTAAAATTGCAAATAAACTTGGAATAGATGAAGAAGATATCGAACTTTATGGAAAATATAAAGCAAAGCTATCTAAAGAAGTTTTTGAAAAAAATAAGGATAAAAAAGATGGAAAACTAATTCTAGTTACAGCTGTTAATCCAACTCCTCTTGGAGAAGGAAAAACTACAATTTCGATTGGGCTTGCAGATGGACTTAATAGATTAGGTAAAAAAGTTTGTCTTGCTTTAAGAGAACCTTCGTTAGGACCTGTGTTTGGCATTAAAGGCGGAGCGACGGGTGGAGGTTATGCACAAGTAGCACCAATGGATGATATAAATCTTCATTTTACTGGTGACATTCATGCTATGACTGCCGCAAACAATTTAATTGCTGCTTGTATAGATAATCATATTTTCCAAGGAAATGAATTAAAGATAGATCCTGAAAATGTTACTTGGAGAAGATGCATGGACATGAATGACAGAGCACTTCGTACTGTGACATTAGACTATAGCTTTAAAGATAGAACATATATCAGAAACGATGGATTTGATATCACAGTTGCATCTGAAATAATGGCGATTGTATGTCTTTCAAAAGATATTAAAGATTTGGAAAGCAGAATTGCAAATATTATTTTCGGATATGATGTTGATGGAAAAGCATTAAAAGTATCTGACCTAAAGATTCAAGGAGCAGTTACAGCTCTTTTAAGAGATGCATTAAAACCAAACTTGGTTCAAACAATTGAAAATACTCCCGCAATTATTCATGGTGGGCCTTTTGCAAATATTGCACATGGCTGCAATAGTATAGTTGCAACAAAAACCGCTTTAAAATTAGCAGACTATGTTGTTACAGAAGCTGGATTCGGTGCAGATTTGGGAGCTGAAAAGTTCCTAGACATTAAGTGTAGAGTAGCAGGACTTAAGCCAAATGCAGTAGTTTTAGTTACAACTTTAAAAGCTTTAAAATATAATGGTGGAGTTTCAAAAGAAAACGTTAAAGAAGAAAATCTAGAAGCAATCAAAAAAGGTTTTGTTAATCTACAAAAGCATGTTGAAAATGTGGAAAAGTATGGAATAAAACCAGTCGTTGCGTTAAATAAATACAACTTTGATACAGATGCAGAAATTAACCTTCTAAAAGAATTATGCAGTGGAATCGATGCTGAAGTAGTTTGCACAGACGTATTTGCCAAAGGTGGAGAAGGGGCAATTGATTTAGCAAATAAAATTGTTGAGAAGACAAACGAAGAAAATGAGTTTAGATTCTTATATAATGACAACATGAGCATCAAAGAAAAACTAGAAACAATTGCAAAAGAAATTTATGGTGCAGATGGAATTGAGTATTCTCCTAAAGCTGAAAAAGCACTTAAGAAAATCGAAGAACTTGGAAAATCTAATATGCCAGTTTGTATTGCAAAAACTCAATATTCACTTTCAGATGATCCTAAGCTATTAGGAAGACCAACTGGATTTAAGATAAAGGCAAGAGAAGTTATTCTTAAAAATGGTGCTGGCTTTATTGTATGTATTGCGGGCTCAATTATGACAATGCCAGGACTTCCAAAAGTTCCTGCTGCAGAAAGCATTCACATGGCAGAAGATGGAGAAACAATAGTAGGATTGTTTTAACTAAAAAGGTAGAGTAAGATTTAGTTAATAAAAAAAGGTGTGGACATTTCTGCCCACACTTTTTTATGCTTTATCAAATTCTCTTTTGAATTCTTCTGTGACCATATATCTAGAGATGTTCGATATTTTTTCAAGATCTCCCCACCAACCAGTATTATAATCTCCCTATCATACGTATTATTAAAAATCATTAGTTCAATATAATTAAAACCTTTCCATATATTTTTATCATAATTAAAAATAATAATAAAGGAAATAAGACATGCAAAAAACCACCAGCTCGTTTATGAACTAGTGGCTTTTATGAATAAAGTTATGAATTAACTTCAATGTACCGCTTAACCCTGGCTAACTGTAGCGAAATGTTATGACTCACGTCAAAGTAGGGAATGTCATATTCTGAACATTGCTCAGCGATTTCCTTACTAAACTCAATGTTCCCTTCCACAAGAGAGACAAGCTTTTCTCGCGGAAGCTTTTGAGTCCAGCAGGAAGCTGCATCGTGACTTAAGATGTGCTCTACTTTTTCTTCAACACCCACGTCAGTGTATCCAAGGAAAATGATAAGGTACTTGTTTCTGTCCAAGTGCTTAACATCTTCTGGATAAATATGCGGGGTATCAAAGATGAAGTATTCCATCCTCGAAGACTCTTGGTCATTGTCGTCTACCAACTTTTCAATGATTTGCACGGTAACTTTACTGGCCTTGTGCCAATCATGAATGTCAGGGCAAAAGATAGAGAAAACAGCCCTCTTGATGCTATCAAGCCGATAGTGGACATATCCCAGATAGGTCATCTCTCGAGAGATAGTAGTTTTTCCAGACCGAGGAGCGCCAGCTACTATGATGTGTTTCATGAATTTTCTCCTCCTTAATGTATGTATTAGCGAGTTGCGAGAGTAGAAGAAGAGTAGAAAGATAATTACACAAGAATTATATCAAAAAGTTGACATAAATTCAAGCGTTTTCAATTGGACTTGGGGACGTCCATTGAAAGTCCCATTATTGCAACTTGTCTTGTACGTGGGTTCGAATCACACAAGCACAAGACAACGAGCAAAGCGAGTTGGATTGGGGTTCGCATTGCGAAGCAATCTGCGAGTGAAACGAGCATATCCTACTACCCGAGCCATAAGGTGATTTCGTCGAACAGAAATTACAAACGAGATAGTTTAGTTTAATCTAGACTATCTTTTTTGTGTTTATAGCTTAAACCTCTATAAATCTTGAAAAAAGGAGGTTGTGGTGATATGATAGCCATAATAATTAAAGAAATCAATATGACAGATGAATTACGTTCAAAGATTAAATGGGCATGAGTACTTCTATGTTGGAAATTTAGCCAATAAGTATCCAATCATAAATTAAGATAATGTCATTATGAAATGGCAAAAGATATGACCATCGAAGAAAGAATTAAAGAGATTAATGTTAGTGCTGATGAAGTTGAAAGAAAAATTGAGGCCATAAGAGTAAAAAGAGTTGCAATGTAAATTTTAATATTAATAGAAATGTAAAAATAATAATTGGAGGATTAATGTATATGAAAAAAGTATTATTAATAGTATCTTTAATATCTGTATTGATATTAGCCGGTTGTGGTAAGAATGAAGATGTACACAATAACGTTAATAATGTACCAGAGGTTGTTGCGGATAATCAGCAACAAAAAGAGCCTAATACGAATACGGTAAAAGACTCTTATACTAATGAACAATTAATTGAAATGGTGAAAAAATATCGTGAAGCACGAGGAGAGTACATTCCTGAGTATGTCGAAATAGACAGTGAAAATGGTAACATTGTTAATATTCACTTGTATGATATTGGAATAGATGGAACTTTAACCTCCGATTGGTATGCTATAGATCGTAATACGGGTAAAGGTAAAAATGTATTAGATAAAGATATTGATTTAACATTTATATTAAATGATAATTATTGGTTTGTAACAGACTCCTATCACTGTGATACCCCAGGCGGTTTTGGTGGTGGTATGCCGGATATGTACTATTTTTCATCTGATAATACTTATTTTTGGGTTATATCTGATTATACTATGAATGAAAGGGTTATTGCTAAAAAAGGAACTTGGGAAATCGAAAATAATAAATTGATTTTGCATGAACAAGAAGAAACTTATCTTGATGGAGGAAAAATAATAGAGGTTAAAGATGATCCAATGCTTGGCGATGACACGGTATTGGTTGATTATACTGTTACTAATAGGAATGTAGATAATACAATTGAGCATTCAATAGAATATGTTGGAATATCAGACTTCTCAAAAGAAGTTGATATTGATAACATCCGATACGAATACAAATTAGATGGAAAAATAATGTTTGCTGGTATACCTAAATCGATTGAAAGAAGCGTTGATGATTGGTTAACAATATCACGTCTAAAAAAATAAGATCAGCTTTATTGTAAAAAATATTTTAAAGCTAATATTAATTTATAGAGATTAAATTATATAACTAAATTTTTGATATACCCTCGATTTTTCGTAAACGGATGTATAAATCGAGCCACAATAAAAAACCAGTAGCATTGCTACTGGTTTTTTATTGTGGCTCGGGTGGTAGGATATGCTCCCTTTGGTCGCAGATTGCTTCGCAATGCGAACCCGAAGCCAACGTCGCTTTGCTCGTTGTCTTGTACGTGGGTTCAAAAAATAAGGTAGGGTGGTAGGATATGCTCGCCAAAGGCTCGCAGATTGCTTCGCAATGCGAACCCGAAGCCCGTCGCACTTCGTGCTAGGTCTTCTTTGTGTTCGAATTCTTTCAATCATGCCATCAAAAAACTCCCCTTAAAAGGGGAGTTTCTCGATGGCTCGGGTGGTAGGATTCGAACCCACGTACTGATCGGGTCAGAGCCGATTGCCTTACCACTTGGCGACACCCGAATTTATACTTGCAGAGTAAATTTTAGCACGAAAATAGTATAAATACAAGATTTATACTATCTTCTGTGTAAAGTTTCTGCTAATGCAACTTTCTTATCTGCTAGGCAAAGAAGCCAAGCCTCTTTGCTTTTTGGCACTTTAGTGATATTTAAAGGCCACATGTGAGATTCTATAATAGAGAGTTCATGTTCATTTAGATTACAGTATTTTTTTGCATTTAAAGCTGCAGTGTGGGCATGCGTGAAACCATGCAACCTGTGATCTGAACCTCCTTCATGCCAATCATACATAAAAAAGTCATGGCAAAAAATAGCTTCTATTAATTCATCATAGTTTATATTTAATTTATGCTTCTTTGCAAATAAAAATGCATTGTATGCGACATTTCTAGAATGCTTATATATGCTTGTAGAGCCATGTTGATTATACTTCATAAGCTCTTTTTTTAGTTCGGGAAAAAAGTCTTTTTTGACAATATAATCGAAAAATGTCCTTTTTATTGCAATGCTTGCAATTGTTCCTGAAGCCATATTAGCCCCCTTTTCTTCCTTAATCTGGCGGATTTCGTACTATTTTACTATTTCTTGTTTAATTTAGCAATTATTTATGGTAAAATATGGTCTATAAATCCTATATGTAAAATGGTATTTGGGTGAAGTGTATGAAAATAACAATGGATAGTGTTTTAGGTAAATTCTTCGAATTTATCACTAATTTAAGCATTTTTAAATTTTTTGATGAAAAAGAGCCTTTTCAAAAAATAACAGGGCTTTTTAAAGATAAAGAAAAGATAGTTCATTTAACTAAGTACTTAATTTGTGGAGTTCTTACAACGATTTTTTGCCTTGCTTTATTCTACTTATTGCTTCAAACTCCACTTAATGAGAACGTATCAAATTTTATTTCTATAGTTCTTAGCATAGTAGTAGCTTATTTTTTAAATAGCGAGTACGTTTTTGTTAGTGATGAAAAGAACAAGTTCAAAGAATTCCTTAAATTTTCAGCAGCAAGGGCAAGCACTTTCGTGTTTGACATGGTAGTGTTTTTCATATTTGCTTCATTGCTAGGATTTAATGAAATGCTTGTTAAAACGATTATACAGATAGTCGTAATTATTTTGAACTATGTTTTCAGCAAGCTATTTGTTTTTAAAGCTAAGGATGGAAAAAATACAAAATAACAAAAGAATTATTTAGGAGTGGTATTATGAAAAAAATAATAGTATTTATTTTTGCTATTGCAATTATTTGTAGCTTTGCATTTGGAAAGATTTATTCTACAAAAAGTGTAGTAGATAAGACTGACGAATATAGATTTTCAGACCTTCAAACTTTAGCAAAGTCAAAAGATGGCAAGCAGTTATATGTTAGGAACAAAATACCTGGATATTATAACAATTTTGCCATTAATGAGATTTTAAAAGGTAGCGAAATCGGAATAATAGAAGGATATAGCGACGGAACCTTTAGACCAAATGATTCAATTGCTAAAGGAGACTTTATTAAACTTGCTATTAGCCTAGCATTAGGAATTAACAATAAAGAAGGTTTTAACAGAATAGACTCATATAATATCCCGACTCCATTTAATCATTATACTGCTAAATATATCGCTATTGCTGAGATGCAAGGGGTTTTGAATCATGGTGAAATAAATGTTGACAACGTTGAAGACCCTATTACTCGAATTGAAGTTATAACGATTTTATCAAAAATTCACATTAACATGAAAGGAAAGGAAAAGTTTACTGATGGTAAAATGCCTAACTATTCGGATATTAGTACGTTAACCGAAGAACAAAAAGAATATGTTTTGCATGCAGCAAAATATAGATTACTTGAAAATATGGACAATACAACAGACAAAATTGATTTAAAACCATACAGTAATATGACTAGAGCCGAGGTAGCACGCGCTCTTATGAGAGTGTACTAAAATATATTTTTTTAAGGAGGTATGACATGAAGATACACAATTCTATGTCCAAAACAAAAGAAGAATTTGAGCCAATGAATGCGAAAGACGTTAAAATGTATGCATGCGGAATTACGGTGTATGATGATTGTCATATGGGCCACGCAAAGCAAGCAGTTACATTTGATATTATTAGACGTTATTTAATATACAAGGGCTATAATGTTAAGTATGTTCGCAATTTTACTGATGTTGATGACAAAATTATTGCTCGTGCAAATCAACTAGGAATTAACGCACTTGAGTATTCACAAGACAGAATAATGGAAGTAGATAGAGTTCTAGATCTTTTAGGCGTTAAAAGACCAGATGTTGAACCAAAGGCATCTGAGAACATTGAAAACATTATTGAATTCGTTAGCAAACTAATAGAAAAAGGTTACGCTTATCCTTCGCCTAGGGGTGACGTTTATTTTAGTGTTAAGAGTTTTCCAGAATATGGAAAGCTTTCTAAGAGAAATCCTGACGACATGCTAAATGGTGTAAGAAAAGAAGTCGAAGAAGGCAAAAGAGATCCTTTAGACTTTGCACTTTGGAAGTCAGCAAAAGAAGGAGAGATTTCTTGGGATTCTCCTTGGGGAAAGGGTAGACCAGGCTGGCATATTGAGTGCTCTGCGATGAACTTAAGATATTTAGGAGAGCAAATAGATATTCATGGAGGCGGGAAAGATTTAATATTCCCTCACCATGAAAATGAAATTGCTCAAACAGAAGCACTTACGGGAAAAAGGTTCGCAAAGTATTGGATTCACAATGGTTTAATCACAATAAATGGTCAAAAGATGAGCAAGTCATTAGGTAATTCTCTTACTGTAAAAGACGCTTTGGCTAAGTATAACAAGGAAGTAATTAAATATATGCTTATGCAAAAACATTATTCAAGTACAGTTGACTGTAACGACGAAGAGTTTTTGCAAGCAGAAAAGCACATGTATTACTTCTATAAGACGCTTGCAGAGATTAAAAAACTTGAGAGCATGGGCTTAAGTGAAAATACAAAGCTAGATAATTCACTTGCTGACGAATTAGAAAAGAGTTTTGCTGAGGCTATGGATGATGACTTTAATACTGCTGAAGCATACGCTAACTTATTTGTCACAATGAGAAATGTAAACTTAATTCTTTCAGACAAAAAGAAGAGCACAGAGGAGAAATATGCAGTGTTAGCTCCGCTAGCAGATAGGATTATTAAACTATACAATATTCTTTCTGTTTTTGAAGAAACTCCAGAAGAGTTTATGAGTGACTTAAAGAATAAATACTTAAATAGATTATCTATAAAACCTGATGAAATTATGGCAAAGATTGAGGAAAGAAAACTAGCCAAAGAGCAGAAAGACTATGAAACGGCTGATAGAGTTCGAAAAGAACTTGACGAAGCTGGAATTGCACTTCTTGATTCAAAAGAAGGAACAACATGGGAGATTAAAGATTTATTATAAAAGATTAAGAGGTTGCCAAAAGACAACCTCTTTAATTAGTGCAGAGGTGAAAGATGTTATTATCTAACATTAAAATATACGATGATATTCCTAATAATATGGTTTTAGAAATTGCCTGCAAGAAGAACAAAATCGATATTTCAAAAGTTAAATGCTGGAAAATAATTAAAAAATCAATAGATGCAAGGGATAAGACTAATGTTCATTACAACTATTCAATTAGCATAAACGAAAAGGAAGAAAGCAAACTAAATGAACTAATAGTTGAGGGAAAAAAGAATTTGACTTTGCGTCCTGTTATTGTTGGAGCAGGCCCGGCAGGACTATTTGCCACGTATGTTTTAGCTTTGAATGGCTATAATCCGATTTTACTAGAACAAGGAGCTTCTATTGATGAAAGGGTAAAAGACGTAGAAGAATTTATCAATAATCGTAAACTTAATCCGCTATCTAATGTTCAATTTGGTGAAGGCGGAGCCGGAACTTTTTCTGATGGAAAACTTACTACAAATGTTAATTCCGCATATAATAAATGCGTTTTAGAAACATTTGTTAAGTTTGGTGCGCCTGAAGAGATAATGTATTTATCAAAGCCACATATAGGGACAGACATATTAAGAGAAGTTATTAAAAACATTAGAAATGAGCTTATTAGGCTAGGAACAGATGTTAGATTTAACACTAAAGTTGTTGATTTTGAGATAAATAATAACAAAATCACTGGTGTGATTTTGCAAGATGGAAGCAAAATTAAAACAAATGATGTTGTACTTGCTATTGGACATAGTGCAAGGAGCACATTTGAAAGATTATATCAACTTGAAATAAAAATGGAACCTAAGCCTTTTTCTGTTGGTGCTAGAATTGAGCATTCTCAAGATTTTATAAATAAAGCACAATATGGAGAGGTTACAAAGCTAAAACTCCCACCTGCAGAGTATAAACTTGTTTATCATGATGAAAAAACAAATAGAACTTGTTACACATTTTGCATGTGCCCAGGAGGAGAAGTTATAGCTTCATCATCTTCGGAAGGTACCATAGTTACAAACGGTATGAGTAATCATAAAAGAGATGGCAAAAACGCAAATAGTGCAATTCTAGTAAATGTTAATCCAGAAGATTATATGATTGGAAACAATCCATTAAGTGGACTAGAATTTCAAAAAAAGATTGAGGAAAAAGCATTTATGCTTGGAGGCAGTGACTATAGTGCTCCTGCACAGCAAGTAAGTGACTATCTTCGTATGGAAAGCGAAGAAGCAACTATTATGCCTACATATTTGCCTGGCACGAAAAAATGCGATTTGCACGAGCTTTTCCCAGGCTTTGTAAATGACACAATGGAACAAGGATTAATCTATTTTAATAATAAAATCAAAGGTTTTATTAACAACGCAATGCTTACGGGACCAGAGACTAGAAGTTCTTCACCTGTCAGAATAATTAGAGATGAAAAAATGAGTTCAAATATTATGGGGCTATATCCTTGCGGAGAAGGAGCGGGATATGCTGGAGGCATAATGACGGCAAGCATTGACGGAATAAGAGTTGCAAAAGCGATTATTGAATTATAAAGCGTCTTTTTTAGACGCTTTTTTTATTGCAAAAATTTGGCGTTTTTTAAAGCCCAAAATGTGCAAAAACATTACGGAACTCCTATTTTAAACTTATTTCATATGTGTTAAGAATATGTTAAATTCCAATTATTTCCTTCTTATATGTTATAATTAGAAAGGATTATTATGTGCTTATAATAGCTTTTTATAGATATTTGGAGGATAATTTTATGAATAATAGGCTTGAAAAACAATATTTGATAAAAAGAGTCTTACTACTCTTTGTCATTATAAGTCTTGGAATCATTGCTAATTCTAGCTTGTGGGCCGATGGTAGCTTTGAATTTCAATTTACGCCGTCAATAGAAGTTGATTTAGATGGCTTTACATCTATTGAATATGGTGATTGGACAATCAGAAATGGTGAAGGAAGAGAAATCCCCAAAGACACTTTTATATATAATGCTGTATATATCAATAGTGATGAAGATAGTGAGACAACAAATACATATGATGCAAACGCCATGGTAGAAGTGGTTGGAGATTATATTGTTATTCGAAAAGCTTGTTTTATTAATGGAACGATTACATTACTTGGAGAAAATCAGCAAGGCGTGCGTATTGACGGTGAAGAATATGTCGCAGACGAGTCTGAAATTGATATGGAAAGTATGCTTCCGCTTATAAGCCAAGTTGAATTAATTATTTCTACTTACGACAGAAATGCTGAAGATAACACCAGAGAAATTGGAAGAATTGTGATTCATATAGTAGATGGTGGGGGGAGAATTGGGCAACCTCGAACGAGAATTGAACCTACCAAAAGACTAAATATTAGTGATAAGAATAAAAGAATTAATGTGTTTGAAACAGCATCTGGTGATGAGATAGAAACAGGAACATGGAGTTCAACAGATACAAGCCTAGTTCGTGTTACAGCAACCGGCTATGTTACTGCTCAAGGTAAATTGGGGTGTTGTACGGTTTCATGCCGAACGAAGAAAGGAAATGTGCTGTACTGTGATATAACAGTTACAGATGGATATGGAAATTCAAATGTTGGTGAATGGATTCACTATATTCCGACTGGGAATAATAAACATATAGTTGAAAGAATATCAGCTAATAGGCAAACAGAGCCAAGTGAAGTAGAGGAAAACTGTACCATTGCTTGGTATTGGAATGATAATTATCATTGGAGTCGTTGTACCCGTTGTGGACAAGGATCTTCGCGTGCAACTCATACTTATGGAAGTGATGATATTTGCAGTCAGGATGGCTGCAATCACAAAAGGTTAGCTATTAGAGGATCAGATGACATTGCTATCGGTGAGCAAAAAACTTATAGTACTTCAAATGGTCAAACTGTGACCTGGAGAATTGCAGGCGGAAATGGAAGAGCAACTTTGTCTACTGAAACTGGAGTGAGCACCAAAATAACTGCAGTGTCTCAGGGAAGTATTGTTTTAACAGCCACAGTTGGCAACATAACATTAACAAAGACTATTATGATTACTTCAGGCGCAACTCCGACGCCAATCGTTACGTTGCGTCCGACGGAAACTCCATCTCAACTACGTATTGCCTGGTCAGGTTCTGGCGCAGCTTCTGTTTCAGGTGAAGTCTTTGTAGGAAAAAGTATTGAGTTATGGACAGAAAATAACGTAAACGTTCAATGGGCTAAAAGCAACAATAATGCTACTTTAAGTGCTAGCACGGGGAGCAGAGTAACTTTATCTGGTGTAAGAGCCGGGGAAGTTGTAATAACAGTTACAAATGGCAGACAAATAGGAAGAATAACAATTAATGTAATTGAGAATCAGGTATTTACATTTAACCCTCCTAGTATAGATTTGAGTAAAAGGAAGCAGAATGTTATTGCGATAGGATGTAATCAAGCATTTAGTATGAATGATATTTCATTCAGAGTAGACGGGGAAGCAAGTAATTATATCTTGGTAGGAAAAAATGGATCTAATCAGCTAATAGTTACAGTTAATTCTGATGTTCCAGCATTAAATGGTATCAACAGCATTGTTGTTTTGTATAAAGGTGAGAGAGCTGGAATCGTAAGGCTAGTAGCAACTGGGGCTCCAGAATATGAGTTCTATCCGGCTAGTATTAATGTGAATTTACAGGGGACGTCAAGTGTAGAGAAAACAATCTACCTTAGAGACAAGAATACTAAACAAAGACAGAATCCAAATGATTTTAACTTTGCGTTGCCTAGTAGTGTTGGAAATGATATTACGTATGAATTTGACGCAAACAATATGATTAAGCTTACAATCAAGCAGGGGGCTGTAGGAAAGTCAAACTTATTTATTCGAGCAACAAAAAAAGTAAACCCTAGAGGAAGAGCAGAATGCTCAATAGTAGTTTCTGCAGATGACACGCCTTTAGAAGAGAATCTTCCTAGAACTGGATTTTACTTTGAATATAATGGCACTCGTACTAGTGCTATAACAATATGCCCAGGCCAAACCATATCTTATTATTTAAGAAATAGTAGCATGTCCTATAATCCAAATAACATTGTTAATGAAAATACGGATAGCCTCTTAAATGCAATAACTTGTGTTACTGAGCACAGGGAAGTAGTAGGTAATGCTATCAAGATGAATGTTACTGGTGGGCAGCAAGGTATTGGAAAGAGTTCTACCCGATATGTTTTATATTCAACAGACACCAATAGAGATATAAGAAATGCTCTAGCTTCTATTACCATTTCTGTAGCTGATCATACATGGAACAAAAATACTGGTATATGTAGAAGGTGTAATAAAGTTTGTGCCCATAATTGGAGTGGTTGGCAACTTGATTATGGAAATATATATGAGAGATTTTGTAGTATATGTGGAAAGAATGATGCTATTATGGGTACACCGGGACCAACTGAGCGTGCTACGCCAAGACCAACTTCAACGCCAACTCCAGCGCCAACACCATATACAACAGGTAGTCATACATATATAGCAGGAAAGCTAACAAATCAATATTCAAACAGAACATATGATGAATCATACCACTGGTTTAATTGTGCTGTACCAGGATGTAATATAGCTTCTCATAATAATGGCAATATATATACAAAAAAAGCGGCACACTACTTTGTAAATGATGTATGTCAAGAGTGTGCTTACAGAAGAACCAGAACATCTACAACCACCGTTCCAACTCAGTCAGCAATTAATAGGCTTACTTGCTCAGGAAAGCTGAACCTAGATATAACAGGAAAAACAATTGTTTCAAGTACCAGCTGGACGGTATACTATGATGGAACAACGATAGATAAGAGCCTATGCACATGCACGTCTTCAGATGAATCAGTTGCATACAGAAACGGAAATCTAATAGTTGGAAGAAACCCAGGTACTGCAATAATTACAATTAGATATAATGGATTGGAAACGCAACTTACTGTAACTGTAAATGGAACTCCAAAGACGCAGACTCCAACAGCAGAACCAACACCTGGTACAACAGGTAGTCATACATATATAGCAGGAAAGCTAACAAATCAATATTCAAACAGAACATATGATGAATCATACCACTGGTTTAATTGTGCTGTACCGGGATGTAACATAGCATCACATAACAATGCTGGAGTGTATACAAAAAAGGCAACACATTATTTTGTAAATGATGTATGTCAAGAATGTGCTTACAGAAGAACAAGAATGTCTACAACCGCTGTTCCAACCCAATCATCAATTAATAGACTTACTTGCTCAGGAAAGCTGGACCTAGATATAACAGGAAAAACAATCGTATCAAGTGCTAATTGGACTGTATACTATAATGGAGCAACGATAGATAAGAACCTATGCACATGCACGTCTTCAAACGAATCAGTTGCATACAGAAACGGAAATCTAATAGTGGGAAGAAACCCAGGTACTGCAATAATTACAATTAGATATAATGGATTAGAAACGCAACTTACTGTAACTGTAAACGGAACTCCAAAGACGCAAACTCCAGTAACACAGACAACTCCTTCTGCTCAGCCTACGACACCAACTCCGGCTCCAACATATAATTATGGAACGCCAACGCCATTTGAGATTAGGACACCAAATAATCAAAATTCCGTAAATGTCAATGAGACAATTAGGCTATCTATTTCAACTAATGCAGTTGCGCAATGGAGAATAGTGGGTGGCAATGGTAGAGCAACGTTAGGAAGTACGACTGGAAGCAGCACTACATTAAAGGGAACAAGCGCAGGAAGCGTTATTGTTACTGCTACTATCGGTTCTGTTAATGTGACAAAAACAATAAGCGTTCAAGCAAATAGATTGACTTGTACAGAAAGTCTTCAATTAAACTTGAACAATGGCCTTGTTTCAAGTTCACAATGGAGTATTTACTTTAATGGAAACGAAATTGATAAGAGTTTGTGCTCATTTACTTCTTCTGATTCGTCTGTCGCATACAGAAGCGGCAATCTGATTGTAGGACGAAAAGCAGGAACCGCAATTATTACGATTAGCTATAACGGAATAGAAGCTGAGCTTAGAGTATATGTAAATGATATTACTGTATTAAATACAACACCAAGACCAACAAACACACCAAGACCGACGAACACACTAAGACCAACGAATACGTCAGTGCCAAGACCGACGAATACACCGAGACCAACATATACACTAAAACCTTCAAATACTCCTACTTCGACACCACGAACAACTCCGCCAAATGTTAATGACCGTTTAACTTGCACATCAAGCATTCAACTAGACATTAGTGGTAAAACAATTGTTTCAAGTACAAACTGGAATGTATACTTAAACGGAGCTGTGATAGATAAGAATTTATGTACATATAATTCATCTATGCAATCGGTAGCATATAGAAGTGGCAACACTATAGTCGGCAGGAACACAGGAAGAGCAGTAATTACAATTCGTTACAATGGATTAGAAACAACTATGGAAGTAAATGTTGTTGGTACTCCAGGAACTGTTGTAATCACACCTGGTCCTTCACCAGTTCCTACAACAACTATTCAAAATACTCCAGAGCCATCTCCTAATGTTCACGTTCATAGATGGGGAAATTGGATTAGCTTTAACAGCAGTGAACATAGAAGATATTGCTTAGATGATAATACTCACTTTGAGTCAAGACCGCATAGATTTGGTACTTCTACAAAGTGCCTAGATTGTGATTACACAAGAACAGATAATAGGCTAACATGTACACAATCAATTACACTAGATATTACAGGACGTGCAAGAGTTTATTCATCTGATTGGCATGTATACTTAAATGGACAGGAATTTGATAAGAGTCTATGCACGTATAGCTCAAATAATATCTCTACTGTCGATAGGTTAGGAAATAATGTGGTTGGAAAGAAAGCGGGAAGAGGAACTATAACAATTACATACAATGGACTTACAACATCAATGTTAGTAATTGTAGTAGATAACACACCTGCTACTCCTACACCGGCACCAACACCTACAAGGACGCCGGTACCGACTAATACGCCAACTCCGCCTCCAACGAGGACTCCAACGCCACCTAGAACACTCACACCAGAGCCTACGAGGACTCCGGTTCCTCCATTGGATGACGGTCCGACTTCAACACCATCAATTAGAGAGACTATAGCTAATCATGCTTATAGACCTTCTAGTGTTTGGTCAAAGAATTCGGAAAGACACTGGAGAGCATGTGTATATCCTAATTGCTGTATGACAGCACATAAACAAGTTGGTAATTTACCGAGTGAATCAATGGATGCAAGGCATACAATGGAAAATAGATTATGTTTAATTTGTGCGTATGTTGTTCCTACTGCGACTCCAACTCCAACGCCAACACCTGAACCACAACCATCTGCTACACCGACAGCAACTCCAACTGTGGGACCAATAATTGGACCTTCACCTTCGACTTCTGCATCAGCTACACCAGTTCCATCATCAACGACACAAACGAGCCAACCACAACCTGGCCCAGACGTTCCAGTGGAGACTGTAAGTCCAACGTCTACGCCAGTTGTTACGGCAGTAATTACAGCAACTCCACCGACAAGTACTCCAACTGTAACACCTATAGTTACTCCTGCTACGCCAGTCGCAACTGGAATACTAAGTGTTGGGATATTAAATGCAACGGAAGGAATCATTGCTGTTAATGAGGGAGAAACCAAGAGATTAGAAGCAAGTGTTCTTTTAAATGCAAATCCAGTTTATTTGGCAAATATTAGTGCTTGTGTTTTAAATGAAGAATATGCAAGCATAAGTAATGATACACTTCAAGGTAAGGTAGAAGGACAGACAAAACTATTTGTTGGAGCTACAGATTACATAGGAATTTCAATGGTGGATATCATAAAAGAACTACAAAAAGATGAATTCTTAAGTTCTAACACAATTTACAAGATTGTAAATACTGCTAACCAAAAGGGAATAAAACCAGGAAGCATAGGTCAGTATTTAACAGTAAATGATATCTGGTATAATATCTCGATTCCTACAAGTGGATATGGATTACTAAGAGAATCAGAAATAAGAAATGTGTTAAACATCATTTCATCTCCTAGTGAGAAAAATTCAAAAGTAAAAGCTATAAATAGAATACTTACAAGTTCTGTACTAAGATCTAATACTACAGGATACGGTGCAATTGAAAGCATTTTAGATGAAGGCAAATTGAATGCAATTAGAGTAAATGAGAATAACGAATCTTATTATCTAATTGAGTATTTAACCAACAATTCATATAACGAATTATTAGAGATATGTAATAGCAACATGGCAGATTCACTATTATATAAGGAGATTGATAATTTCTTCATAGAAATTGTATTAAATCGTCCATTTGTAACTATTAATAATCTAGCTGAAAGAGTATCTGGAATTACGGAATTAAATGTTGTAGTTTATCATACAACACCTACAAGTACTGAGCCTGCAACAACACCAGAACCTGGAAAAACTATAGATACTATTCAACTAGAAGATAGGAATGGAAACCTTATAGGAAGAGTATTCATTGAGAAGAATACAGAAACGAATATAAGAATTAGAAACCAGATTACCGATAATGTTACATATAGTTATAGTATCAGTGATAGTAAGATTGCTTCAGTAGATGCTAGTGGAAAAATAACAGGAAAATCTGTTGGAAGAACTACACTTTCAATTTCTGCTTCACAGAATGGTAAAGTAATTAAATCTGCTAAGTATACAATAATATGTACTGAGGAAGCTAAGTCAATTACACTAACTCCTGATAGAGTAGAAATGGGATTGTATGATTACATAGCTATAAATGTACGAGACAATCCTACGACACTTAGAAAGATTTTTTATTCAACTAACCCAAGGGTTGCAATGTGCACCGGAGACGGTGAGATTATTTCGGTAGGATATGGAAATTGCGAGATATATTCTATTAGTGATAATATATGGTCAAACAAAGTTAAAGTTAGTGTATATTAGTTCGCAAAGAACTAAAGCAATAAAAAGGAGGATTTTGGCTTATGGATAGTTTTTCAAAAAAGCCTGCAAAAATCATTTTAATGATTGGAGTACTGATGATAGCAGTCAGTACACTTGCATTTGCATTTTCGTTTACTGAGATATCTGAATTGTTTCAGGGACTTATGCCGGCAGGAGCATCTCCGTCAGGTGCTCCGCCTGCAGTGACTACGAGACCAACATCAACAACTCAGTCAACAACAAAACTGGCTCTTTATGGATTGAATAGAGTTAAGACTAGTAAAACAATAATATTATCTGCGAGTGCCGATGTTCAGTGGGCTAAGTCCAATGGAAACGTTACTCTTAGTAGCACAACAGGTAAAAGAGTAATTCTAACAGGTATAAAGGCGGGAACAGTTACTATTACAGTTTATAATGGTGCTGAAACAGTTTCAAAAACAATAACAGTTGAGCAATCGGCTACTGCTACGCCAGGTAATGCGACAGTAAGGCCTTCGTCTACTACAGGGCAAGCCACAACAAGACCTGCATCTACAACAAGACCGGTATCGACGACAAGGCCAGCTGCTACAGGTGCTGGAACTCATACTTTTTCTATAGACTATTCGTCTTGGAGAACAGATAGTGAATACCATTGGAGAGGCTGTAAAGTTGCTGGATGTACAATACATACAATTTCTAAAATGAAACATGAGTATAATGATTCCGTATGGGTATATGATAGTTCACGTGGAGTATATACTCATCAATGTAAAGTCTGCGGTGCGTATGGAGGTGGCACAAGAGGAGATATAGGTCAACCTACTAGTGCACCTACTGGCTCTACAATGTCTCCTAGAGGAACTGGAACTCCTAGAACAACTTCCGGAACACCAGTAATGACTACCCCTCCAACAGCTACCGCTACTGGCATGCCTGCTAGCTATTTAACAGGCGTTGGATTAACTAAACAAGGAAATGTAGTGACATTGAATAATGCTGAACAACTTCAAATAATATGGTCAGTTAGTGATAATAGAGTGAGAATAAGTTCTTCAAGAAATGTAGCGACAGTGAATGATTCTGCTTTAGATAGTACCGGAGGCACATATACTATTACAGCATTACTAACTAGACAAGCAGATATAAATAGAATTCCTGGAAAGAAAAGGTCATTTACCCTTTCTGTTACAGTGCAGAAAAAAACAGCAGTTACATCAAATAGACACGATTCAGCTGGGCACCTTGTTTTAACAAGAGAGGCCGACTGGTCAGACGTAGCAATTGTTGGTGTAGTTGGAGATGGTGGCTTTTCAGGGCCGACACTTGACCAATCAAGTGAGTCTTCAGGAGTTAATATGTATTTAGTAGATCCTGGAGGCGGAAACTACAGGGCAGATGGTAATCTAATTGGAAGTGCAGTTAATTATGCTGTAAATAATTATGGTGGCAAAGATGTTATTCTATATGCTCATTCAGCTGGTGGTTATCAGACAAGAGAAATGTATAATCAGATGGTGAGTAACGGAGTTAATGTCACAGGAATAGTAATAGTTGATGCGGTACCACTTCAAAATGGTTTTATGAGTTTTATAGATAACATTGATATTCCAGTTTATATTTATGGAACATCAGACCAACGTGACATCAGTGAAAGAACAAGAGCAGAAGGTACAATATTAGCAAATAATAATGATAATGTTCATTATGACTTGCTTAATGAAAGCCATGGACGTGCTGGCGGAAATGGTAGTGTTATTACTGATATTGTTGGAAACAATTATACTGGTTCAAATAGAACTCCACAACCTGTTAGAACCCAACAACCTGTCAGAACTTCGACGGTTCAACCAGTTAGAACAAATCCGGGTTCTATAACACCTCAACCGGCAAGAACAACACAACCTGTTAGAACGACTCAGCCGGTAAGAACTTCGACTGTTCAACCAGCTAGAACAAATCCAGGTTCTATAACACCGCAACCTGCAAGAACATCACAACCTGTAGTAAGGACGACGCCTTCAAGCCAGACAACGCAAAGGCCTGCAACGCAAAGGCCTGCTACTCAGCACCCTGCAACGCAAAGACCAAATCCTACTACGGCACCTGCTAATAATGAAATTGTTGTTACAGGAACTATTAATAATGTTTTAAAGCTAACTGTAAATGAAAGTAAAGCTCTTTCAATGGTACTTAAATACAATAATCAAAATGTTCAAAATGCTAAGTTCGAAATTAAGTCTTTGAATGAAGTGAAACTAAGAGCAGATTCTGGAAGAAAGACATTAACAGCTGTATCTGCTGGAAATGTTGCTGTAGATGTTGTTGCTACAGATTACTATAGAGAAAACGATCCAAGTACAGACTGGGCTAAGAAGTCAATAATTGTTCAGATTTCAGAGCCACAAGTAGTAGTTCATGATACTATTACTGATGAAATGATGGGAAGAATGACACTTAGTGTTGGAGAGGTTAGACAATTAAAACCAGAGTTAACAATAGACCCTTCTGTAGATAAGAATGCAGTTAGATACAATTGGATTGTTTCTCAAGAGGATAGTAGAGTAATTACTGTTAGCCAAGAGGGAGTTGCTGTTGCAAGAGCAGAAGGAGATGCAACTGTAAAGATAGAAGCAGTTTATAATAATTCTGTAGTTGCAACTGGTGAAATTAAGATTAATGTATCTAGCTTAATTACTAGAATCACTTTAGAACCAAGCTCATTAACTATAGAAAAGAGAAAGTCTCAAAATATTAGAGTAATCGTTTATCCAAGTTCGGCTGATATGAGTAAGCTTATTTGGGAATCTACTGATCCTAAAGTAGCTATGGTAGATGGAAACGGAATGCTAAACGCACTTAAGGAAGGAACTTGCGTAGTTAAAGTTACTTCTACAGATAATGGGGTATCCGCATCTATGCCAGTTACAGTTATAAAAGGAACGTATCAGAATTCACATTATACTGGTTCGCAGTTTAGTGCTTCAAAGCCAAAGATAGATTCAAATACTTATTCAGACGCTGATTGGGATATTATGGAGCAAGAATTCTTTGCAAGAATAGAAGAAGCAGGATTTGGTACAAGAGCGGCATGTGTAGAGGCGGCATTGTACTTAGCTAGTATGGATTACGCAGTACCATATCTAGGTGTTCCATCTAATTACGCTGCGGGAATTGCTGCTTATCCTAGAAGAGGCTTTAACAAGACCTGGGGAAGATACGTTAGATTGGGAAGAAGTTATCATTCTAATTCAACTGGCAAAGACTATGATGCTAACTATAGAGTGCTTAATGGATTTGACTGTTGCGCTTTTGTTAGCTGGGTAATGGTAAATGGAGGAATAAGAGAACCAGGATTCCAAGGCCTTGTATCTCCTGGTTACTACACAAAGACAGGTAAAGTAATGGAATTGAAAGATAGCAAGGGTATAGTTCAAGCTGGAGATATTGTTTGTGGATTTAATAGGTCGACAAGGGAATATGCACATATTGGATTTGTTGTTGATGCAGATGATGAAAAAATATATGTAGTTCATGAAACCGGTGGAAAACTAAAAACTACAACATCATATTACAATGACAGAAATTCTAGCTGGAGAGTAGTTTTAATGGAAAACGAATATCAAGCTAAAAATGGTACTGGAAATATGCCGGTAGTTGACTGGTAAAAAAATCTATTCTAAAATTATTTATGGGTGATCTAATTAATAGGTCACCCATAAATTGCTATTGAGGTGTTGTAATTGAGTAATTCTACAGGAGACATAGCCATGCAAATTAAGGCTATGATTCAGAGAAGAGCAGATATTTTAAAAGAAAAAAAGAAAAAGAATATATTTATAGCATGTGCTTTATTTGCAGCAGTATTGGCAGGCATTTTTTATGTTAGAAGTGTTATTATTAAAAACGAATTTTTGGAAAAGCAATTAGAGCTAGTACAGCAAAAAGCCGATTTAGAAGAGCAACAAATTGCCATAAAAGAGCAAATGGCACAGTTAGTGCAAAGTCAAGAAGCAGAGAATGACAAGCTTCAAAAGACTCTTCAAGATGCGGAACTTGTTATTCAAAACAATCTGTATTTAGTAGAGCAAAATATTAAACTTCAGAATGCATTAAAGGAAGCGGCTTATGTTGGAATAAAACCTAAAAACTACAATGAAGCGGAAATAATGACAGAGGCGGTTGATTTTTCAAAATTGGAGTATTTGGGAGAATTTGAAGGGACGGCATATACACCTTCGGCAGAAGAGTGTGGTAATAACTTGGGATATACGGCTTCTGGAAAGCCAATTATTGCTGGTGTTTCAATTGCAGTAGATAATAAGTACTGGAAAATGGGCACAAAGTTCTATATTGAAGGTTTAGGCTATGTTGTGGCTATGGATACTGGCTCTGCAGTAAAAGGCAGAAATAGGTTTGATTATGCCGTTTTTGATGTAGATTACGCTAAGCAGATTGGAAGAAGAAAATATAAGACTTATTTAGTCAAAGATAGTGTAGACTAGAGAAATATGAGTAAAATAAGCCAAATATATTGACAAATTTACATAATGTTGGTAAACTTTTAAATTGTAAGCATAGCTTGCAAAAAATCCGCTTTCAAAGCGGAAACACAGGAGGTATCCCATGGGCACAGTGATTTCGGAAACCACCGTGAAGAAGGTATTCATCCGGTTCTCGGACTCGATGGACATGATGCCATCAGAGGCTCAGATCCTGCGGGAGAATCCTTACCTGACTCTTTCCCAACTTCGTGCGGAGCGCTTCTACCAGATGACGGATTCCGAACAGGAGTCCGCGAAGAGGAAGGGGCTATCCCAGAAACAGTGGAAGATGAGGGAAATCTTCCGAATGATCTTTGAGGAGGAGTTCTTCTTTTTCAAGGAAAGGGAGGCCAACTATGGCCGCCATGTCTCATGCGCAGGACTGACACTGAAAGAGCGCATGGATGTATTTCCTCAGATTGCTAAGGATGCGCTCGACCTCTGGATTTCCGCGTTCAGCTTGGAGAAACTGAATATGGAAGTCATGAAGGGGTTGCACCCCTTCTGGAGTAACCCTTATATGATCCTGACACGAATGCTTCAGGAGATTGAGGGGTAATCCCAAAAAAGACCCGCTAGGAGAAATCCTGGCGGGTTTTGTTTTATGCTTTATCAAGTTCTATCCAAAATTCAACACCATCGGCTTTATTAGCCACTCCATATCTATTATGGTGTTGAGTCATAATTGCTTTAACTAGTGAAAGACCAATTCCACTTCCACCAGCGCTTCTATTACGTGATGAATCAACTTTATAAAATCTTGTCCAAATTCTAGCAAGTTCTTCATCTGGTATAGGTTTGCCTGAATTATAAACACTGACTTTAATTTTATTTTCTTCAGTCTCTTTAATAGTGCAAATTATTTCTTTTTTATCATTTACATTCTTTATTGCATTTGAAATGTAGTTAGTTAAGACTTGTTCAATCCTTGCATGGTCTGCTTTAACATTGTATTGTACATCAGCTTCAATTTTATAATTTATATTTTTTTCATTAAATAGTACTTCATTTTTCTTAAGTATTGAACCAACTAAATCATTAATTGAAAAACTTTCAAGGTTTAGCTCAACTTTTCCATACTCTAGTCGAGAAAGGTCTAATAAATCCTTAGTTAACTCGCTCATTTTATTTGCTTCATCTAAAATGACTTCGATGTAATATTTTCTACTTTCTTCGTCTGTCACTATATTATCATTTAAACCCTCAGCATAACCTTGTATAAGGGCGATAGGGGTTTTTAATTCATGGGAAACATCAGAAATAAATTGACTTCTCATTTCAGAAATCTTTGAGGTTTCTTCAACATCTTTTTCCAATTCCATGTTTGTTGTCTTTAAATCTTGAATAGTTTTTTCAAGACTTTCGGAAAGAGTATTAATGCTTTTTCCTAGATTTCCAATTTCATCATCAGACTTTGAAACATATTTTTTTGAAAAGTCTAGGTGGGCCATACTAGTAGCGATATCGTTTAGTTCAGCTATAGGCTTTGTAAATGCTTTAGATACTGCAAACACTATAATGCTACTGATTATAATACAAATTCCTCCAACAATTAGTAGGAATTTATTAGAAATTGAAACACTTTCTCTAATTGATTCTAGAGGTGTTCTAAAGAATATTAATTGTCCTTCATCTAGTATTCCGTATAGGGTGATAAAGTCAGAGCCCATTCTTCTATCATTAAAAGAGTTGATTAAGTATGGAGCTTCTTGAGACAAAGAATTGTATATATCCTTCAATGTATATCCACTGTTATCACCTGGCGCAAGCCTAGGAACAAAAAATCCATTTTTTAAAAAATTGTTTGAGCTTGAGAAAATGATGTTATTATCTAAATCACATACAGATATTTCTACATTCTTAGTTGAATCTATTTTTTGGAATTCTGTTATTAAGTCTGTTGATTCATCCGTCATTTCCATATAGTACGTAACAGATTGCTTATATAGATTAACAAGCATGTGCTCTTTTTGATTTCTGTAGAACTGCTCTAAGACCGTACTATTTAATAAAAGTACGGTTAGAATTAAAACTATGAATATTAGTATTACACTAAAAAATAATTTTAATTCAATTGAATGTTTCACTAGTTCCTCCTAATTTATATTCTAAACTTATATCCTAAACCTCTAACGGTTTCTATATGAGAGCTCTTTTTTCCAAGCTTTTTCCTAACTTTTTTGATATGACTATCAATTGTTCTAGAATCGCCATAATAATCATAATTCCAAACGCTATTTAAAATCTTTTCTCTAGATAAAGCTATTCCAGCATTATCTGTAAGATATTCAAGAAGCTCAAATTCCTTTAAGCTTAAATCTATTTCTTTTCCATCAACTAGGACTCTATGAGCAACCTTATCTATAATGATGCCATCAAAGTTTTTAACATCATCTTGGCTAGGGAATGAGCGCTTTAAAAGAGCTTCAACTCTAGCTACTAATATTTTTGGACTAAAAGGTTTTGAAATGTATTCATCAACACCAAGTTCGAATCCAAAAAGTTCATCTCTTTCTTCGCCTCTAGCCGTAAGCATTATTACTGGAACCTGAGAGCTTTTTCTAATCTCTCTTAATGTAGACCAGCCATCCAAAACTGGCATCATAACATCCAATATAATTAGATTAATTGCTGAGTCAGAAGAAAACTTGTCTAAAGCTTCCTGACCGTTTGATGCTTCTTCAACTACAAATTCTTTGGCAGAAAGGAAATCTTTAATTAGCTTTCTCATTCTAGCTTCATCATCTACTACTAATATTTTATAAGCCATTTTATTCACTCCTATACTGTTTTTCAAATATTATTGTAGTTCCCGATTGTGAAATAATTGTGAATTAAGTGTGATACATATTAAAACTTTTGTTTGTTTTTTCATAATGCAATTGTATAATATCATAAAGATATAAAAAAATAAATAAGGGGATATAAAGTGAAAAAAGCCGAATATGTGTACAAAAACGCCACTTGCTTTGACTTAAAGCAAACTTTTGAATGTGGACAGTGCTTTAGATGGAAAAAAGAAGAAAATGGTAGCTATACGGGTGTTTTAAACGTAGGTGTAGTTAATGTTCAAAAATGTAATGAGGATATTATCTTTTTGGGCTTTATTGATGATGATGTGGACTTTGAAGCATTCTGTGAATGCTATTTTGACCTTAAAGAAGACTATGAATATATACAAAAACAGCTGCTTAAAAACAACGATTTAGTAATGAAGAAAGCTATCGCTTATGGAAATGGAATAAGGATATTAAACCAGGATCCTTGGGAAACAATGATTAGCTTTATTATTTCTGCAGCTAATAATATTCCTAGAATAACTAAAACAATAAATAATATCTCAGAAATGTTTGGAAGAAGAGTTGAAACCGACTTAATTGGAGAAAAAAGGACATATTATATTTTTCCAACACCTAGTGAACTTTCAAGAGCAAGTATGGCGGACTTGAGAGAGTGCAATTTGGGTTTTAGGGATAAGTTTGTGTATAATGCAACTGAGAGTATTAATTCTAGCAAAGTTTCTTTAGACACTATAAGAGAACTAGACTATGAAGTTGCTAGGAAAGAGCTTATGAGGCTTCCCGGCATTGGTGGGAAGGTGGCAGACTGCATACTCCTTTTTTCTATGCAAAAAAAAGAAGCCTTTCCTGTAGATACGTGGATAAAGAAAATAATGAATGAAGAATACATAGAGAGTAAAAGCGCAAAAAAAATAGAAGAATTTGCCAAAAGTCGTTTTGGTAAATTCTCCGGAATAGCTCAACAATACTTATTCTATTATAAAAGGGAAGATGCAGATTAGTATTTATTCTAAATTACTTAAGATTCTGTATATTAGATCAAATACTAAAGCTGCAATACAAAACTCTGCTAGCACAACTAGTGACTTTTTAAGAAGTTCTGTTCCTATGCTATATAGAGCCATCTCACTAGTAAACATTGTGTTGTACATTATTATTCCTATACTTACAACACAAGCAATTAGCACAGCAATAGATGAATAAACAATTATTTTTTTAGAAAATTTGTTTATTGAGTTCAAAGACTTGATTAAATTATTCATATAATCATCCCCTTGGCTTTCAATTCATCTTTTGTAAAAGTGTTAATTATAGATGTTTTACTAGTGGATAACATAATTATACTACATAATTGCGGTAAAATCAAATAAAAAATGGCTGAAAATGCCATGATACCAAGCTTTTTGAGACTATTTACTTACGGAAATAGGCACTTTGAGACCAAAAAATATTGTAATATTATGTCAAACGTGATATAATCTCCCTGACGATGTTTCTGAAGGACATGCAAAAGGAGGTATTCCATGGCAAAGTCTGTTGGCGTAGCTGACTGGCCTGTTAAGGCCGTTCTGTGGCTTTTCCGTGTTCTCAACCCGGGTAAAATCCGGGTTCGAAAGGACGAAGATGGCAATCTTGCCATCTTTACAGCGTATCCACCCATTGCCCTTAGGCACCCCAAGGGTTGGTACTATGAGAAGGGCGTGTTTACCAACAAGCACAACACAGCGTCTGGCATCTACACAATGGTTCTGATGCTGACAGAAAGCGGGTGTAGCTGGGAACGCTACATCGGCTGAGCACAAGGCTCCTCTTTCCGCACGGGAAGGGGAGCTCTTTTTCGGTCAAATCGGGACAACCTTTTTTGGCAATTTGACAAAAAAACAATGGTTTAGTATAATCACCTAAGACAAGCGTTGATAGGGATTTACGACCCCTGGAGTTTGCTCCGTTTGATAACCGCGTTAAGGCTATTAGATTAGAGTGTATGAGCAATCATAAACTAGGGTGGTACCGCGAAAAGCTTTCGTCCCTAGAGTTTGATGGCTCTTTTTTTGTTAAATGGGGACCGCCAAAAAAGGCTGCCCCGATTTGGCAGAAAAAAGAAGAAGGAGAGAATATTATGACTTGTTATGAAGATTTAATTTACAGAGAATTAATTAAGGATCAAACTAATAGTCCTGATTTTGTTGAAAAGCTTAATAAAGGTGGAATGACTTTTTATATTGGAACTGACCCGACTGCAGATTCTTTGCATTTAGGGCATCTTTCTAGTTTCTTAATTTGTGAAAGACTAGCTAGATATGGACACCATCCAATAGTACTAGTTGGAGGAGCTACAGGTCTAATTGGGGATCCTAGGGAGACCACAGAAAGAGATGCAAGTCAGAAAGAGACTATTTTTAAGAATGTTGAAGGAATTAAGAACCAGCTTGCAAAGTATTTTCCTAATTGTGAAATGGTAAATAACTTGGATTGGACAGAAAACATTACATTGATAGACTTTTTAAGAGATGTAGGAAAGTACTTTAATGTTCCATATATGCTAAGCAAAGATATTATTAAGAGAAGACTAGAAGAAGGCATTTCTTATGCAGAGTTTTCATATCAATTACTTCAAGCAAACGACTTTTTATGGTTATTTAACAACAAAAACTGTATTATGCAGGTTGCTGGCCAAGATCAATGGGGAAACATTACTTCAGGAGTAGAGTTAATCAAAAAGGTGACTGGCAAAGAAGCGTATGCATTCACAATGCCACTAGTTACAACTAAGTCTGGTGTTAAATTTGGAAAATCAGAGGGAAATGCATTATGGCTTGATAAAGAGAAAACAAGTCCATATCAAATGTATCAATATTTGTTAAATTCTGAAGATGAGATGGTTATTCCATATTTAAAGAGGTTTACATTCCTTTCTAAAGAGGAAATAGATAAATTAGAAGAAAGTGTTAAAACAGAACCAGAAAAGAGAGAGGCTGGTAAAAGACTTGCTTTTGAAGTAGTAAAATACCTTCATGGCGAAGAAGAGGCTATAAAGGCTAAGGAAACATCAGAAAAGCTATTTTCAGGGGAACTTTTAGCTGAAAACATGCCAACGGTTGAAATAAGCAAAGAAAGCCGTAACATCATGGATATTTTGGTTGCTTCTGAAATTGCTCCTTCAAAATCAGAAGCCAGAAGACTAATTACGCAAGGTGGAATTACGTTAGACGGGCAAAAGGTTGAGGATATTAATATGGCGGTTGAAAAGGACTCTTTTGTGGTAGCTAAAGGTAAAAAGAAAATCGTTAAAATTGAGATGAAATAGTGCTTGATTTTTGACAATTTATGTGCTAAACTTTTTGACGTAGATTTAAAGTGAGCAAGAAGGAGGTGCATTTTAAGATGCCAAATATAAAGTCAGCAATTAAAAGAGTTAGAACTAACAAATCTAAGACTTTAGAGAATTCTATGGTTAAATCAGGATACAAGACTGCAGTTAAGAATTTCCTTGCTCAAGTTGAAGCTGGAGACAAAAAGAAAGCTACTGAATTATACAAAGTAGCCCTAAAAGAAGTTGAAAAGGCTGCTAAAAAGGGAGTTATTAAAGACAACACTGCTTCTAGAAAGAAGTCTAGTCTTGACAGAGCTCTTAACTCAATGAAATAACTTAATTCTTCTAAACTGTTATAATTTGGAAGGAGGGATATTTTAATGGGAGTTAAAGTCAGAGAAAATGAATCTTTAGAGAATGCTCTAAAGAGATTTAAGAGAGATTGTGCGCGTTCTGGAGTTCTTCAAGAAGTTAGGAAAAGAGAGCACTATGAAAAGCCTAGCGTTAAAAGAAAGAAGAAGTCAGAGGCTGCAAGAAAGAGAAAATTCTAATATTTTATATAAATTCTGATTTTTAAAGTTGTTATGAAGAGTCTTCATAACAACTTTTTTTGTGAGGAAGAGCTTGAGCATATTTTTTGTAAGGCATTTGGGGAAGAGCTGTGATAATTATATTTTTTGAAAAGTTTAAGAGTTTGATGGAGCTTGTGGAAGGAAATTTTGATTTATCAAAATTTCCAACTTCTAGGCGGGCGACAACTTTTTAAAAAATATAATTATGCACGTGCTCTTCCAAAAAGCACATACTAAGACAAAAAATATGATCAAGCTCGTTCTTTTCTCTTTGAATATTTGTATATCCATTGATAGATTGAGCTTTTTCTTATAAAATAATATCAAACAATGATGGGAGGAATATATTATGTTAAAAGAAAAATTAATGGAAGATTTAAAAGACGCTATGAAAAATCATGACGAAATAAAAAAGAACACAGTTACTATGATTCGTGCATCAATAAAGCAAATTGAGGTTGATAAAAAGGTTGTTCTTGAAGATAACGAAATAATTGAAATTATTTCTAAAGAAGCAAAGAAAAGAAAGGACGCACTTACTGAATTTGAGAAGGCAGGAAGAGAAGATTTAATAAATCAAACAAATGAAGAACTTGCAATTATTAAAGGCTATCTTCCAGAGGAACTATCAGGAGAGGAATTAGAGAGAATTATAGTTGATACAATTGCTGAAGTTGGTGCTGAAACTATGAAGGACATGGGAAAGGTAATGCAAGCTGTAAAATCTAAAGTTGCAGGGAGAGCAGACGGTAAAACTATAAACGAAATTGTTAAGGCAAAATTATCTTAAACTGCTCATTTCCGTAAGAAAAACTTAACACTTAATTAATTGACAAAAGCTCGATATAATAGTAATCTAAAGGTTGAAGTAGGATATTATTAAGGTTTCATTTTGGAGGAGAGAACATGGGTGTTAAATTAGATGATATTCTTGGCAATAACAAACAGGATATTTTGGTTGATAAATCAAAGAGAACAGTTAACATACTAATGGCTTTAATTTCTGTAGTAGTTATAATGATTGTTATAGTTGCTTTTATGATTATTAAGAAAAACGATTCTACTAAAAAGTTAAGGGAAATTAAAGAAAAAATTGCGGATGCTGTTGCAATTGGAGAGGCTGTAAAAAGTCTTGAACCTTCTGAATACTTAGGTGAACGCCAAGATTCAAAAGATGTTAAAACTCCAATCACTTTAAATAATAATGGTCAGGTTGTTGAGTATAAATATGGATACTACTATGTTTCTGCTGATGAAGCCAACAAATTAGTGCCGACGTTATTTAATAAAAAGCAAAACTATATCATCAATTACACTACTGGTGAGGTAGTTAATGTTGATGGAATTCAATATAATGGCAAGCTATATCATGATCTTGATGATTTTCTTGTTATTCAAGAAAAAATGAGTAACCCAAAGAGCAAAAGCGTTACGCCATCTAGTTATACCGTGTATATTCGAGAGGCAGCTGATTTACTTAAAATTAACTCTCATCCAGATTATATTTATAAGCTTACTCAAGACATTGATATGAAAGCAGTACTTGGTGATACGGGAGATGGCTGGGAACCGCTTACTACTCTTAAATATGGTGGAGTACTAGATGGTAGAGGATATACAATATCAAACTTGTACATTAATAGACAAACATCATATGGCAACTGCGGATTATTTAAAGAAGTTGAATCAGGAGCAAAAGTTAGAAACCTTGTTTTAAAAGAGGTTTCAATATCTGGTGGTAATTATGTTGGTGCAATTGCAGGAACATTCGCTGGAGAAGCTTTTAATTGTAGTGTGTCGGGTACAATTAATGGAACTGGCTACGTAGGTGGTGCTTTTGGAAGTTTCACTGGTAAAGCAGAAAAAATGGTTTGCAGTGTTACTGTTAATGGAATGGGAGATAATGTTGGTGGTTTTGCGGGTTATATTACTACTGGAGACTTAAAACAAGTTGCGGTCAAGAGCACAACATTATTAAGCACAGCTAGCAATGTTGGAGGAATAGCAGGATATATTACTCCTCATAGTGACATATCTATGGCACAATGCTTAGTTAAAGATACAAATATTAGGGCAATAAAAAATATTGGAGGTTTCATTGGAAACTTTGCAGGTATAGAAAGTGCAAAAGGGCTATCTGTTACAGATTCATACGTTAATAGAACAAATCTTACTCCAAATGTTAACCAAGGATCTGCAGAGAACGTAGGTGGCTTTGCTGGTATGATAGACACAACGGGAAGATCTACTATAAAGATAACAAGAGTGTATTCTGCTGCATCGTTAGTTAATCCAAGTGCAATCGAAAATAAAGGCGGATTTATTGGAAAATTTGCTGGAAAAACAGATGCAGCTACTATTAGATACTGTTATTGGCTAAAAGGAAGCCTAGAGGCCCTAGAGTCAGTTGGAAGCTTTGATGAAGGCTTTTCTCTTCAAAGTGCTTTCTATGCATATAGTGCTGAACAGCTAAGAACCGTATCTGAGTACAAAGGTTGGACTCAAGCTGATTTTGTATTATGGAACTTTGACGGAAGAAATCCACCTACTCTAAATTGGGAAAGATAAGAGGTGCATTATGACCAATAAAAAAGGTGTAAGCTTGGTAGCTCTTGTCATAACAATGATAGTTATAATCATTCTAGCAGGTATAGCATTAACCTCTGGCATTGGAGGATACGACAAAGCACTTGAAGCCAAGGATAAAGAAGAAAGAAATCAGGTAATGAATGCAATAAACAATAGATTTGGTGATTATCAACGTAACAAGACATTAAATCCTATTGTTGGTGAGGTAGTACCTGATTATAGTGAAGAGAGCGGAGAGACTAGAATAAATGACGTCAAAGAATATTTAGTCCAATTATTTCTTTCTGAAGGAAGAATGACGCGTGACATTGACGGAATTAGCAAAGATATAGAATCTTTTGTTAGAAGAAATATAGACAATATGGAGTATACAAGAATTCTTAGACATAACAATGTAATAGAAATCGGAATAAATAGTATTTCAAAAGACAGAGTATTTCTAGTAAATTATTACAGCGTTGATGTTGTTGGACCTATTTAGAACGTACGAATTTGTACCAAGGAGGAAGCTCATGAATAGTAAGGGTATTAGTATAATAACACTTGTTATTACTATTATTTTGATAGTTATTTTAGCGTCTATTACTGCTCCACTACTATCTAATGTTATTAGTGACAGTTTAATAGAAGATGTTAAAGTCGAAATCAAAAATGTTGAAACAGTTATCGGATATGCTAAGACTCAAATACTTAAAGACGATGATCCACAGTTGTTAAAAAGGATGTTTGATACTAAGTATCTTATTACCGAATATCAGCTTGAATCAAAGTTTGCTAAAGCTTTAGATACTTTTGAAATGGAAAAAATAGAAAGTGTTAATAGTAGTGACGAAATCAAAGCACCATATAAGTACTATCTTATGAAAGAAAGTGACTTTTATGATGTATTCGGAAGCGGAATTAACATTAATGGCGGTAGAGAAGAAAGAGAGTTTTTAATCAATTACATGAATGGTATTGTTGTTGTCAATGTTGGTGGCAGAAAAGTGTCTAATGGCAACGAAGGAAGTATTTCTCCAGAAGATGATATTACCAGAGGCAAGGTATATGTCGAGTTCGAACCTAATGGTAATTCAGAATGGGGAAGGCAACAATCTGCTAAAGTCTTTATTAGGTATGAGGGCACCACGGAACCTAGTGTAAAAAAATACAAGTGGGTTCAAGGATCAGTACAACCATCAAAAGAAGATTTCGAAGATGATGTTGAAAACGATCAACTAGTTAGTAAAAACGATGTAACTGGAAATAACTGGTATTTGTGGGTAATGGTTGAGTACAAAGATGACGGCAAAGATAGAGTTGGTTTTTATAAGAGCGAAGCATTTTATATAGACAATGAAGAACCAACATTTGACCTTGATGTAGATGAGATTAAGAAATAATTTATCAGAAACTGTCCATGATATTTTAAAGGACAGTTTCTATTTATATTTAATTGGAGGAACTTGTGGAAATCAAAGGGCAGATTGAAAGCATTGTATACCACAACGAAGAAAATGGTTATACAGTGTGCAATTTAGATGTTAATAATGAGCTCATAACAACTGTTGGCTACATGCCCTTTGCTTCTATTGGTGACATTATAAAAGCGGAAGGTAGCGTTATTAATCACGCGGTTTATGGTGAACAATTTAAACTGACTACTTATGAAAAGCTTATGCCATCTACTGTTGGAGAAGTTGAGAAATATCTTGGAAGCGGAATTATAAAAGGAGTTGGACCTGCCACAGCAAAGAAGATAGTTGATAGATTTGGCGAAGATACAATCAACATTTTAAGATTTGAGCCATATAAGCTTTCTAACATTTCTGGAATAACTAATTTAAAGGCAACTCAAATTTCAGACGAGTTTATTAAAGAATGGCAATTGTGGCAAATTGTTATTTTTCTTCAAAAGTACAATATTGGAGCTACGAACGCTACGAAAATATACAAAGAACTTGGTATAGGTGCAATAGACAAGATTACGGAGAACCCTTATATTTTACTTTCAAATTCGTACAATATTGGATTTGAAACAATTGACAAAATGGCAATGTCGCTTGGAATTGATAGGGACTCTTCTTCTAGGATTGAAAGTGGAATTACATATGCTCTTTCAATATCGGCTAGAAATGGAAATACTTGTTCAAAAGAAAATGAGCTTATTTCATTTGTGTCATCATTACTTGCAGTTCCTTCTGAACTTGTTGAGAAGAGCCTAACAGAACTTAGCTATAAAAAAGATATTTACGTAGAAGAAGGCTTTGTTGCACTCGGAAATTATCATGATGCAGAAGATAGTATTGCTAGAAGAGTAATGATGATGTGCAACGATAAAGTAAAAAAATGTGTTAATTTAGATTTAAAAATACGAGATATTGAGCAAATCTTAAATATTGAATTATCTGATGAGCAAAAGAAAGCTATAAAAATGATTTTCAATAACAAAATCTCTATTGTTACAGGTGGGCCTGGTACAGGAAAAACCACAATAATAAAGGCAATTTTAAAGCTCATTGAAGTCGAAAAATTAGAGTTCGCACTTTGCGCACCTACTGGAAGAGCTGCTAAGAGAATTACAGAAACTACTGGAGAGGAAGCAAAAACTCTTCATAGACTTTTGACACTTGGAAAAACCGAGGAAGAAGGAATTGCTTTAAATTATGAAGTTCCTAAGATTAAGCAAGACTTTGTAATTGTTGACGAGTTATCAATGGTCGATACAATACTTATGCATTTTTTATTAAGAGCACTTAAAGAAAACACAAGATTAGTACTAATAGGAGATAGCGATCAGCTTCCTTCGGTAGGACCTGGAAATGTACTTAAAGATTTAATAGATTGTGACATAGTTCCAGTAACAAAACTAACGCAAATTTATAGGCAAGCACAAGAAAGCAACATAGTCACAAATGCACACAAAATAAATGACGGAGAAACAATTGATTTGGCAAAAACAGATGGAGATTTTTACTTTATTCAAGGTAAAAACATACATATTCAAATTGCAGAGCTAATTCAAACTAGACTCCAAAAATTCGGAAATTATGACAAACTAAAAGATATACAAGTACTTACACCAACAAAGAAAGGTGATTCGGGTACAAGATTGTTAAATAAAGAACTTCAAAATATTTTAAACCCTAAATTTCCTAATAAAGTTGAAAAGACTATTGGTGGTGTCACGTTTAGAGAAGGCGACAAAGTAATGCAGACTAAAAATAATTACGATTTATATTGGGAAAGCCTAGATGGTAAAAGTTTTGGAAGCGGAATTTATAATGGCGACATGGGAATAATTCAAAGAATTGATGATAATGGGAT
>JAEEGL016566502.1_pt1 | contig 50773 bp, 44 predicted proteins | sample 9134231 | NCBI WGS metagenome assembly JAEEGL01 (sample SAMN16246548, study PRJNA631951) | gut metagenome | biome: gut microbiome; feature: rumen; material: fiber-attached | host: Bos | place: Iran: Karaj | collected 2018-10 | reverse complement strand
GTGCCACGTTCTCCTCGTATGGGAGGGGAGAACCGTCAATCATCACAGAAGAGAAACCATTGTCGATACAGTCCTTGCAGAGTTCGAAGCTGTCTCCGTGGTCGAGGTGGAGAACGATTTCAGGATGCTCACAGCCGAGTTCCTTAGCATACTCTACAGCACCCTTGGCGAGGTTGCGGAGGATAGTGCCGTTTGCATAGTTACGTGCACCCTTTGACACCTGCATGATGACAGGAGACTTCGTTTCCACTGCAGCCATCACGATAGCCTGCATCTGCTCCATTGTGTTGAAGTTGAAAGCTGGAATGGCATAACCGCCTGCAACAGCTCTCTTGAACATCTCGCGGGTATTCACGAGACCGAGGTCTTTGTAGCTTATCATAACCTTTTGTTTTTATAGTTATTAAATAAAGAATTTGTGTTTCTTAGAAAACGAGTGCAAAGATAAGAAAAAGTTTAGAGTTTAGAGATTAGAGTTTAGAGATTTTTTTCGTTGGGGAGTGCTTTTTCGTTGAAAAGAGAAAAAAATCCCCCAATTTGTTTTGTCCGTATGATAGAAAGCCACAACTTCACGTAAAGTAGGCAGCATTGTAACAGTAAACGTAAAAAAAGAGGCTTTTTATTTTGCACTGTCCAAAATTTGCACTACCTTTGCACCGCTTTTGAAGAAAGCACATTAAAATTATTATTTGTTACACCAGCAGTGAAATATTGACTGTATAAAACAAAAACTAAAATGAAAAAAGGTATTCACCCAGACAATTATCGCCCCGTGATCTTCAAGGATATGTCAAACGGCGATATGTTCCTCTCTCGCTCCACTGCCAAGAGCAACGACACTGAAGTGTTCGAAGGCCAGGAGTATCCAGTCATCAAGATTGAAATCTCTTCTACTTCTCACCCATTCTACACCGGTAAGGCTAAGCTTGTTGACACCGCAGGTCGCGTGGACAAGTTCATGAACCGTTGGGCTGTCATGAAGAAGAAGTAATACAGCAAATAAAAGACAAGGCAAAGGAGGCTTCACAACGATGTGGAGCCTCCTTTTCTTTTTTCTCACACGATGCGTCGATTTTGTGCCACGAATGTCTGCCTTCTGGATAATAAACAACAGCCCACATCGTTAATAAATATAATAAAAGCCACTTCACGGCCAACATCATCCATTTCTATGACAAGCAGCGAGCAGACGAAGAGCGGCAAGATTGCCCGCAACACACTATTTCTGTACGGACAGATGTTTGTACAGATGATTGTGGCGTTGCTGACTGCACGGATGCTCTTCAATGCACTGGGCGTGGTCGACTATGGCATCTACAATGTGATTGGCGGTGTAGTGCTGGTGTTCTCGGTGCTGAACAACGTGGAGGGTGCCACCATTCGTTTTCTGACATACGACATCGGCAGAGATGGCAGCAGGGAGGAAGTGCACCTCATGTTCAGCACAGCCCAGACAGTTCATATGGTGATAGCACTGATTGTCCTTCTGCTTGCTGAGACTGCAGGCCTTTACTATGTGTTCCACGAATTGGTCATCCCACCTGAGCGGCTACAATCCACCCTCGTGGTTTATCAGTTTTCGATTGTCACCGCCATGCTGTCCATCATCAGCATCCCTTATTCCGCCCTACTCATTGCCCATGAGAAGATGGGCGCTTTCGCGTCTTTCGGCATTATCCAGACGTTTGTCGGAGTGGGCATCGTGCTCATTGTCAAGTATGCCAACACTGACAAGTTGATTCTCTACGGCGCACTGGTGATGCTGATGCAGGTGTCTGTCCGCATCGCTTACGGACTGTATTGCAGGAGGCATTTCGCAGAGGTGGCGGGCAAATGGTGCTTCGACAAGAAACTCTTCATCCGAATGCTGAAGTTTGCAGGATGGACCTTCAACGGCACCGTGGCATACATGGCTTACACAGAGGGAGTGAACCTGCTGCTGAACGCCTTCTTCGGTCCTGTGATGAACGCTGCAAGGGGCATTGCCAACACCATTAGAATGAAGGTGGAAAGTTTTGCCGGAAATTTCCAAGGAGCCGTCAATCCGCAGATTGTGAAGAGTTATGCCCAGCAAGACCTGCCCTATCTGCACAAACTCATCATCACCTCGTCCCGTTTCTCGTTGTTGATGATTTTCATGCTCTCACTCCCCATTGTGCTGGAAACCGACACCATTCTGCACTTATGGCTCGGAAAGGTGCCTGAATACACGGTGGATTTCACTCGCTTGGCCTTGTTTTCCGTCATGGTGGAGACTTTAGGACGCATACTCATCATGGCCATCCAAGCCACGGGCAAGATAGCAAAGTTCCAGATGGTGGAAGCCAACATCCTGCTGCTGATTGTTCCCGTTGCGTATGTCTGCCTCAAGGCTGGTTGTTCCCCCGTAGCAGTCTATCTGACACAATTTTTCGTCTTCATCATTGCGCATGCAGCACGCATCATGATTGTGTGTCCTGCCATTGGCATGAAAGGCTGGACATACATCAGAGATGTCATCGGTAGGTCTGTCGTTTGCATGGGAGTGGCAGCCCTCCCCCCCACTCTGCTGTTTTATATGACCCAAGACACCACACATGTATTTTGGCGTTTGGCCGCCATCGTGACCATTTCACTCCTTTCATCAGGTGTCTCCATCTTTTATATCGGATGCGACACCAGCATGCGGACTTTCATCGTCGACAAGATAAAAACCAAGATAAGCCATGGGTAAAGTAGTCCTTTCTGTTATAGTGCCAGTGCACAACGCTGAGCAGACATTAAGCAGATGCGTTGACAGCATACTTGCCCAAACGTTCACGGATTACGAACTGATTCTGGTGAATGACGGCAGCACAGATGCCTCTGCCAGCATTTGTTCCGACTATGCTTCCCAACATTCCTTCATCAAGGTGATCAACCAAGAGCACAGCGGTGTCAGCGCAGCCCGCAACGCAGGCATCAGAGCGGCACAAGGAGAACGGCTCACCTTTGTGGATGCTGACGATGAAGTCACGCCCACCTTCTTGTCCACTTTCGTGGAAGAGGGAATGCAGCACGACCTCTGCATACAAAGCCTCATCATGGTGAACCAGCAAGGTGAACGCACCCTCAAACCATTGGAAAGAACGCTGCTGACCGAGAAAGACGAGATGGTTGCCACCATCTATACCATGCTGAGGAATGACCTCCCCATCTCCACCTGCTGCAGTTTGTTCAGAAGAGACCTTCTGCAACAAACGGGCACCTGGTTCGATGAGAAAATCCACTATTGCGAAGACACGGACTTCATTCTGCGCTATCTCCAGACATGCCAGACAATGTGTACACTTCCCACCGCCAACTACATCTACTACACACCCACATCTGCCAAAGGATACTACAAGAAGAATGCACTCCGCACTTGTCTCTGCATGCTCCGAGATGTCTATCAACTCACCGACAACGAAGCACTCCGCAAACAATACAGAAGCATTTACCTCGATTGGGGCACCGAGCAACTTTTCCAATATCATGATGACCCAGCAGAACTGCACGAACTGGCAGAACTCTACGGAAAAGTGTGCCAACCCTATCTGCAAGAAAGCAAACGGCCATCCTTTCGTCATCGCCTCTTCAAACGGATGTGTGTGAGTCCACGTGCCAATGCCATTATCTTCACGGCCAAACAGGTTATGCGCACCTACCGCTTTTTGAAGCGCCTGTACAATAAAAAGGGGGATTGAACGTTATTATCTATATGATAAAACTGCTGACAAAGATATACAAGAGAGTTTCGGCAGAGACGATAAGAATGCTACTGGCTAACAAATACTACAACTGGTATGTGTTCAGTCAGCAGTTGTCGAATGCGCTAAAGTCACAAATCGAACCTCACTATACCTTTGTCAACGAAGAAGTTTCAAACACGAATCCGAAAACAGTGGTAGTGGTCCATAACGGCTGGACAGAAAGCGGAGGATTGGCAGACCGATTGCGCGGAATCGTGTCGGTGTATATGTTGTGCAAGGACAAAGGACTCGATTTCCGCATCCTCTTCACCCACCCTTTCCCTTTGGAGATGTTTCTGATGCCCAACCAATACGACTGGCGAATGCCCAACCATCAAATGACATACACGCGTCCGGCAGCCACACCTGTTTGTTTGGAAGTCGGCAGCGAAAGTTACTGGCAAGCCCAGAAACAGAAAAGTTTTCTGGAGAAACAGATTGACTCCACCGACAGCAGCCAGATTCATGTCTACACAAACGCCTTGTTTGCCTATTATGAGCACTACGGCCTCTCTTTTCTGGAACTTTTCAAACCTTCAGAAAGGTTACAGCAGGCCATCGACAAGGCACTATCCATTCTCGGTACAGACTTCATCAGCGTGTCGGCACGTTTCATGGGTGCATTGGGAGACTTTGAAGATACCATGAAAACAGGCGTGTTGCCTGCAGATAAAAAGACACAACTGATGAATGCCTGCATCCAACAAATAGAGGCTCTCCACGACGAACACCCGCAGATGAAAGTGCTGGTGAACTCCGACAGTTCCTCTTTTCTGGAGCAAGTCAAAAAACTTCAATACACCTACGCCATCCCTGGCCACATCACACATTTGGATGTGAAAGGCAAAGCAGTTACTGCCGAAGACATCTACAAGACCTACGAAAAAACCTTCCTCGATTTCTTTATGATAGCCCATGCTCAGAGCATCTATCGTCTGGAAAGCCGTTGGATGCGCGCGTCGGGATTCCCGCATGCCGCATCGCTGATATTTGGACGTCCGTTCCACCCAATCAAATTTAGTTTTTAGCCATGCCAGATATCAGTATTCTCGTATCAGTCTACAATGCGGCCGCCACCCTGCCGCGATGCCTCGACTCATTGCTGCAGCAGACCATCAGCAACTTGCAAGTCATCTGCATCGACGACGCCTCCACCGACACATCGTTGGAGATTCTTCGCTCGTACCAGCGGCAACACGCTTGCATTGAGATTGTGGAACTGGCTGAGAACCACGGACAGGGATATGCCCGCAATCAAGGCATCCCACTCATCAAGGCACCCTACACAGCCTTTCTCGACAGCGACGACTATCTGGCACCAGATGCCCTGCAACAGGTGATGGAAACATTCCAGCAACATCCTGCCACTGATTGTGTGCTGTTTGATGTCCGATACCTCTATCCGGACGGTCACGAGCATGGTTTCCGCACCCCTCCTTTCACTTGCATGTCCGGACATGATGCATTCGTCAAGGCACTCAAATGGGATATACATGGATGGTATGTCGCACGTACTGAACTCTATCGGCAGTTTCCCTATGATGACACTTGCCACAGTTACAGCGACGACAACACCACGATGGCACATTATCTGCATGCCCGCGAGGTGAGATGCTGCGAGGGGAAATACTACTTTGTGCAACGGGAAGATTCGGCCACGCATCAAGCCACCACTCGACGCTTCGACTGGCTGATTGCCAACGAGAGCCTGCACCGCCAATTGCTGACATGGGGCATCTCACACGACCTCGTTGACCTCTACGAAGAACAACGCTGGTACGTGCTCATCAACTGTTTCTGGTTCTACCACCGCAATCGTCAGGACTTCACTCCCGAACAACGACAATACGCACTCAACCTGTTGCATCAGGCATGGAAAAGCATCGACACCAGCACGTGCCTGCCGCCATCCATACGGTTCAAGCCCGGCTATATGCCCCTTCGTCCTTTCTGGACACTTTTTAAGTGGCAAGAATGGGCTTTATACATGTTCCGACGCATCAACTATGACAAAAATGGAAAGAAGAAGATATGAATAACCCCGACAACATACCTGCCATTTCTGTCATTGTCCCCATCTACAATGCGGAAACAACATTGAGCCGATGCCTGGACAGTCTCATCGATCAAACCTTCCGGGATTATGAGTTGATTCTCGTCAACGACGGGAGCACCGACCAATCCATCCACATCTGCCATCAATATGCCTCCACACATTCATTCATCAGCGTCATCGACAAGCAGAATGGTGGTGTCAGCGCAGCCCGCAATGCAGGAATGGAAAGGGCAAAGGGGAAGTTCATCACCTTCACCGATGCCGATGATGAAGTGACAACACACTATTTATCCACATTCATCAGCCTCATCGACCACCACGATTTATGCATGCAGAGTTTCATACAGATAGACCCCAGCGGGAACCTCACAACAACCTGCCTGACCGAACAAACCTGCACGACCCAGAATGAAATGGCAGAAGTCATCATCGAGGCTTACTATCAGGACATACCCATTTCAGCATGCAGCAACCTCTTCCGCCGCGACATCATCGAACGCCATCACTTGCGCTTCGACGAGAACATCCACGTGTGCGAAGATGCCGACTTTGTTCTACGTTATATCCCACATTGTCAGAGCGTCCTCGTCACCTCCCAAGCCAACTACAAATACTATTCACCCTCCCATCACAAAACATACAAAGAGCCCCACGCGCTACGCACCAGTCTAAAACTCATTGCCGACACCCAAGCACTGACCGACGACAACACGCTGCAAAAGGCGCTACGCGGATTGTATCTTGATTGGTGCATCGAGGAATTGCTCCATTACACCCTCAACAAAGAGGCACTTTCGTTGGCTGCACAATTTGGACAGCTCTGCCAACCCTACCTGTCCGAAAGCAAACGTCCGTCCTTCCGGCACCGTCTCTTCAAGCGCGTCTGCACCAGCAACAACCCACGAACCATCCTTGCAACAGCCAAGATGGTCATGGGATTGTACCACTTTCTGCAAATCCTCACGTTGAGGAATCTGAAGCCATCCTCAAAAGCATAATCGTTCTTTTTTGCAGAAATAATCCTTCCTGACTACAAATTATAACACAAACAGCACACGTATTCTCGTCAAATTAAGTAATTTTGCAGCACAAATCACTTGATATGAAAATTGTAATACTCGACGCATACACCGTTGACCAAGGCGAACTGACTTGGGACGGACTCAAAGAATTGGCAGAAGTGGAGGCATACGAACGCACGGCTCCCGATGAGGTCATCGCCCGCTGCAAAGGGGCGGAGATTGTCCTCACCAACAAAGTGGTGCTCGATTCCTCCGTCTTGAACATGCTGCCACGATTACAATACATCGGCGTGCTGGCCACCGGATACAACGTTGTGGACCTTGAAGTGGCAAGCCGTCAAAATATCGTGGTCACCAACATTCCAGCCTACTCCACAGAGAGTGTGGCACAGATGGTCTTCTGCCATTTGCTCAACATCGTGAGCCACGTTGATTATTACGCCATTGAAAACCGCAACGGAAGATGGACTTCATCGCCTGACTTCTGCTATCTCGACCACGACCTCTTCGAACTCAACGGCAAGAAGATGGGAATCATCGGACTTGGCAACACCGGAATGGCCACCGCCCGCATCGCCGCAGGATTCGGTCTTCAAGTCCTGGCTTTTACCTCCAAAGATGAGGAAGACCTGCCCTATAACATCATGAAGGCAGACCTCGACACCATTTTCGAGCAATGCGACATCGTTTCGCTCCATTGCCCTTTGACAGAAGACACCCATCATCTGGTGAATGCTGAACGGTTGGAAATGATGAAGTCCTCCGCCATCCTCATCAACACAGGACGTGGCCCGTTGGTGGACGATGCAGCAATAGCCGAAGCCCTCAACAACGACCAACTCGCTGCCTACGGTGCCGACGTGCTCACCACAGAACCACCATCTGCTGAAAATCCACTTCTCTCCGCAAAAAACTGCTATCTCACTCCTCACATTGCTTGGGCAACACGAGAAGCGAGACAGCGATTAATCAATATCTGTACGGAGAATGTCAGAGCTTATCTGGACGGAGAGCCTGTGAATCAGGTGAACTAATCACCTCTTCCACCCTTTTATTGTATTCCTTCCTCAATCACCTGCGCCCTCACACGGCTCAGGGTTTCTGGCGTCATCTGAAGGAAGGAGGCCACGTTGTGCAGAGGAGCACGACGGATAATTTCCGGATTCTCCCTCATGGTGCGGACATAGCGTTCCTTGGCGGTCTCGAAACGGAGAATATCGGCCTTGCGCTGGGAGATGATGAGGGAACGTTGATAGAACTTGAAAATCAGTTTGCAGAGTTCAAAAGTGTGGCTGGCAATGGCCTCCATCTCATCATGAGGAATGCCATACACGATGCCTGGTTCTATCATGGATGCCACAATCTTGGAGGGCTCACGCAAGATGAAACTCTCAATGCAAATGACCATATCACCCTCATGGCTGATGTGCTCAGTGACAGTGGTGTTATTCTTCTTGTAATACTGGAGCACCATGCCCTTCTCCACATAGAACATGTAATTGCACACTTCACCTTCGTTGACCAACTTGTGACCTCGTAGCACCTTGAAGGGCACAAGAATATCGGCGAAAGCATGCAATGCCTCCACGCTGAGTGATACATCATAGATACGGCAGATTTCTCTGGCCACTTCGCGTCGTCTGTCGTTTAGATTCATAGTTTTGTATTTTGGGTTAACGATTTGTTTGTTGTTATTGGTATATCCGTTCGCCGAAGATGAGACTTCCGACCCTCACCATGGTGCTGCCACGCTCTTGGGCTATCAGATAGTCACCGCTCATGCCCATGGAAAGTTCCCTGAAGGGCGGTTGGTCAGCAAAATGGCTTTCTTTCACGGTATGGAAGAGTTGCCGAACCGTCTCAAATTCTCTAGCTATTTGTGTTTCGTCGTTTGTGTTTGTGCCCATCGCCATCAGCCCTACGATGCGTATGTGTCCCATCGCCTTCCACTCTTCTGTTGCCAACCAGTCAAGCAGTTCGTCAGGCGTGAAGCCGAACTTTGTTTCTTCTTGTGCCACGTGTATTTGCAGAAGCACATCCACCACCCTGCCACATTTCTGACCCTGCTTGTCAATCTCTTTCAGCAACTTCACAGAGTCGGCCGAATGAATCAGGCTGATGAACGGAGCGATATACTTCACCTTGTTCGTCTGCAAGTGGCCGATGAAGTGCCATTCCACATCGGAAGGCATCACCGCCTGCTTACCCATGAGTTCCTGCACATGGCTCTCACCGAACACGCGCTGGCCTGCTGCGTAGGCCTCTTGCAGTGCCTCCACAGGATGGAACTTCGACACAGCCACCAACTGCACATTCGGTTTCAGGGTGTCACGAACTTTCTGTAAGTTCTCTGCTATCATGCTTCTTTCTTTTCACGTGCCACATAGCGGAACACGTCCATGATTTTCGTCTCTTGCACCGTGGCGATGCGGTAATCCATCAAAGAGCCCTTCATGCCCTTGTCAAAATTCTCCACCGCCTCATGGAACGTGCCAGCCTGCACCAGCATATTGTTCGCGATTTCTTTTTCTGTTTGTGTCTTCTCGTCCAGCGTGATGAAAAGGCAACGCACCTTATACCATTTGTCAGCCACATCGCTGTCGCTGGTGAAGATTTCACCATACTTCACACGCTTGATGCCCGTCACGTCCAGATTGCCACTGGTGTAGGGTCTCACCTCCTCAATGATTCTCGACTCCGCCTCGGTGAAGTTGAGCGCATCGACCAAATAGACAAAAGGCTGAGGCTTCGTGGTGCCATCATCCTGCATCACATCCATCGTCACCTTGCATTCAAACCAACTATTGATTTCCATGTCTTTCTCGTTTATTGTATCTTTCAAATAGAACTTGACTCTCCTGTCGGAAAATCGCCACAAAGTTAGTGAATAATTTTTCAAGTATCAACTATTTTAAGTAAATTTGCCGAAAAGTTCATAGAGATTTATGTGGAACACCTACCATACCAACATTCCGGCCTTTATCAACACCATTGCAGCCACACCAGCCATGCAACGCCTGAAAGACGTAGGCATGCATTGCGGCTGCGAATACACCTCCTTCCCCCTATTCAGAGGGTTGAAGAAATACTCGCGCCATGAACACAGCGTGGGATGCGCCCTCATCGTGTGGCACTTCACCCACGACGTGCGCCAAACCATTGCCGCCTTGCTGCACGACATCGCCACACCCACCTTCGCCCATGTGATAGACTTTCTGAATGGCGACCACATCAAACAGGAATCAACAGAAAAAGGAACAGCCGAAATCATCAGACACTCAGCCGAAATCATGAGCGCACTCAACGACTTCGGCCTCACGCTGGTAGAAGTGGCCGACTACCACCAATACCCGATTGCCGACAACGATTCCCCACGCCTGTCAGCCGACCGGCTGGAATACACCCTCTCCAACATGATACACTACCACATCGCCCCCATCGATGCCGTCAAGGGATGGTACGAGAACCTCGTGGTCGGGCAGAACGAAGAGGGAGAACAAGAACTCATCTTCCAAGACAAAGATGCCGCAGAAGCCTTCTCGCTGGCAGCCCTACGCACCTCCTACATCTACATAGCCGACGAAGACCGCTTCGCCATGCAGACACTGGCCGAACTGCTCAAAAAACACATCGACAGAGGCATCTTGAGCAGAGAAGACCTCTATCAGACAGAAAGCCAAGTCATCACCAAACTGAACCAAGACACAGAAGCACAGCACGACTGGCAGCACTATCAGCAACTGCACCACATCAGCCGAAACAGCACCCATCCCGACGCCAAAATCATCCGCTCCAAGAAACGCCACATCAACCCCTACCTTCAAGGACAAGGACGAATCGCCTCCCTCTCCCCCACCTTCGCCGAAGAACTCTCCCTGTTCCTCGCTCACTCCCTCACCGAACCCTTGTGGGGAGAGTGAACCACATCCCCTCATTCCACACACGAACAACCACAAACACCCTTCGCCCAGCACCACCCAACCCCCATTTCCACTACCTCAAAATCGGTGTGAGTCACACCGCCACCTCCGGTCTGAGTCACACCGACCCCCTCGGTCTGAGTCACACCGTTTTTGAGGCACCTACTATCTATATTTTAGTTAACCAGTAACTGAAAATCTCATCAATCACGCTTTCCTCATGCCATTCAACTCTTCTGTAATCAATCTTGACTCTTTCAGAACTATAATAACAGTATCAGAAAGAGAGTATACTCGTTAGGAAATTAAATTAGTGCAGACTTTATTCTTCCAACGGGGTATTCAATATCCTTATTTAGAGTCTAATAAACGTCTGAACAAAAGAATCATTTAACCAATATGTAACTGCATCAGAATCTTTATAACCATTTGTTCTCAAGAAATCTGCTATAATGTGAAGATGATTGAAAGACCATACTGGTCTAAACTCTCTATAGGTAGACCAATTATCTTTATATATTGATACCAACGTGTGCAATTTTGAACAAAGTTTTGCATCAATCACTTGCTTAGGATATTCTTTGACGACTATTCGGATCTTGTACAATACAGAATTGATAATTAAACTATCACCCATTAAAGCCTTATCTAATATAAAATTGAATTCATCAAGATATTTCGAAAGCCCTTTTGCCTTTATGCCTTGTATAACATTATCCATTGCAAAATCAGCATCCATTGATTGTTCTGAAAGCATCCCCTCTATAAGAGTTTTATATGAAACACGCTCGTTAAGTAATTCTTCTGCTCTAACACGAATACCCATCAATGCATTCTTCCTACTTTCATTATTTAGTCCATCTATAAACCGCAACACATCTGACAAATATTCGGATTGAATATTCCGCATAAATGTCATTTCATGTATATTTTTATATTTCTCTTTATATTTATCAATATTGGTTTCTAAATTGTCTTTGATGTAGTTGAATTCCTCGTCTGTCCATTCTATTTTGTTTTGGAAAACATTTAACCGAATATAATTAGGAGCAGTCCAACCCTTTCCATCTTCCATTACGCCACAATGCCACACATCATGCTTTAACAAAAGTTTTTTTGCAACTTTCAAAGCTTCTGGATAGTCTGTGGTTAAGAGACACAAATAAAAAGAAGAAGAACGACCTTGAGGAAGTTTATCCACTCCTGCTCCTACTACTTTATTGCAAAATATATCTTTAAGTTCCTTTTGCATCAACTCATTATCTTCCATAAAAAATAAAAGTTCCGTAATATCCGTTTCCGGGTAATTCTCTATTAGTTCTTTTAATCTCGCCCAAACACAATTGGGAACACAATCTTTAATATACTTTATTTGCAAATTGTCCCTAATAAAACTATCTGCCAGTACAGGGTTTTCATTATAATGGGTCAACAATTCCTTTAATACATATATGATATTTTTATCGTTCTTTAGGCTTACTAAGGCGTGTTTAACGTTTTTAACAAGTGAATCATATATATTCAGTTCCCCAAAACTATTCATTAATTTATTGAAAACACACTCTTTAAACACATCAAACCATAAGTTCTCATCTACAGCGATATATATGGGAGCTGTAACGATTAATAGACCTGTATAAAACATTTGCGGGGTAGAGTCGTCACCATATGCCCGTATTGCTCTCACAAGAATCTCTTTGTCGAACTCACATAATTTAGGTGAATAAGCGAAGTCTTGTCCTATTCTCGTCAACAAACTATCATCATTATACTGGATAGAATAGAAAAAACAAGGATAAGGGTATTCATCATAAAGATTTTTGAACACCAAATACCAAGAGGCTTTATCCATAAAACAGGTCATCCCATAATGTAGATACACCCCACAATCAGATATAAATCGAAGAACCCTTAAACTTTTTTCGTATTCCGGGTGACTTCCACCAAAATTCTTTGATGAACCGATCCAACCACGTGCACGAGGTACGGTTAATTTGCCTCTTAATTGCTGAATCATGAAGCTCAACATATCGCCGATACCATCTATCCCATATTGATAAAACGCTTCCGTATCATATGGTCTTGGATATCTGTTGGAGATGAAATTGGCTATTTGTATAGCATACAATTGTAGTACAGGATTTACCTCCTTTTTTATATATTCACGAAGCAACTCAAATGCTTCATCTTGTTTGGTGTTTTGTGAAGCAAGCCTCATGGCTCTTAGTACAATAAAATAGCCACAAGGTGTCCAGTGATTAATAATGTTGTCAGCTGCTTTGAAATCCAAATGAAAAAGACTTCTCTGTATGTTTTCATAAATAATCTCATCATCCTTGCCAGAAAGTTTATCAACCTTGCCATTAAATGTTTCCTCTTTCACCTTGAGAAGATTCCAAAGGGGTAATTTGTTTAACTCCTCATAATCTTTTATCAATTTGGAATAATAATGCGGATTGAGTCCACACTCATCGATAGCAAGTGATATAAGAAACGCATCATTGATGTCAATTGTTTTTTTCCGAACGATTTCATCAATAATGTAATCTTGATTATAGATTATTTTAGGAAATCTGTTTCTGGGCTTCGATTTTTTGATTTTCTCTATGATGTCATTAATAGCACTGTTATCATTAATTTTTGACAAGGCTTCTTGCCATAATTGTCGGTATTCATATAACTCTTTTTTTACAACACTATAAGTTGATGCAGAAGAAACATTAACAGACCTACCCTCTTGGGGGTCTTTTTCGTCTGGACCTATTGGAGAGTCACCATTTATATACTCTTTACTTGCAAAATCTCCTGGTTGAAGATACTTTAAGAATTTGGTTAATATCTCTCGTTTAATATTATTATTAAGTTTCTTGTCCTTATGCTTCTGCAAAATTGAACTTATTGCTTTATCTTCAATCCCGATGGCCCGAAGTCGATTTTCTTTAATTAGATTGATTACTTTGGTATGATGATTATCATAATACAATTGTAAATCAAAAGGTATATCTTTCCCGCTGACATCAATAATATATATTTTGGTAACATCATCCTTTTCCCCCTCAATGACATCGCTCATCCATGTTACCCATCCTTTATAATTTGCATCTGTGCCAGAAAAACCTATCAGCATGAATTTCCCTTGAAGCATGGCAATTCTCATCAATGAAGAAAATGCTTCATGTTTTTCTTTATATGTGTCATAATCTTCTTTTGCAATAACGTATTGTAGTTTGTTATCACCATCGAAAGTTATCTTGCCTCTTGGATCCTCCCTTAAGTTCCCATGGATTTTAATAATATTTCTATTTCGGATATTATCAGACAAATCTCGTCCACTTCGTACAATTTTAGGTGCATCCTCTATGCCTAAACCTAATAAGTCAATTGTAAACTCAATCAAATTCTCATAGTTAGTTGTATATATGTTTTGTAGTCTGGATAATAATAAAAGTTCTTTATGGGCAGAAAAATTAGATTCTTTAATTCTCGCTTTTTCTTTATTCCCAATTTTAAGTACAATCTTTTTCTCTTTATCGAAAGCGACATAAGGAATCCTACTTTCAATGTATGCTTCCATGGATTCTCGAAGTCCCTTTTTTTGGATATAACGAGAGGCTAATTCCAAATAATCTTCGTGTTTGCATATCTTTGAAATATATTCATCTCGAACCTTCTTTTCTAAATCTTTGTCAGTCGGGTCACAGCTAAACTGATGGCAATAATTATCATAGTGTCTTGTAATATCTATTTCAAAAAGGTCTTCAATCATGTCATGTAAGAGTTCTTCCCATCCCAAGAACATATTGGATACATTTTTGGAAAAACCAGCACCTACCAATGCAGATAAAAGTCTTTTATTATAGCACTCTTTTAATTCTAATAATATATCTTTTTCTTCTTTTTCCATAACATGAGTATTAAAGATTATAATTGAAAAACTGTTTCATCTCCACAAATATTGCGGATTTTCAAGCGGAGAGGTTTGTGATCGCACCTGATAGTGGCATCCCAGAAGTTTGTTGTCTTCTTGCCATTGAGGATGACATAGCCCAAACGATCAATCTTGATTTCAGCATCACTTTGCCAAGGGGCTTGCTTGTCTTCATTGGTGTAATCGAGACTTATCCATTCAATGGTTTCAAGTCCTTCATCACTGATTTTGATAGGATTGAAGGGCTTCTCCTTGCCTTTTGCCCTTTGTTGCATGGCTTGTTGCTCAGCTTTAAAGTTCACCTCTTCAATCTTGCGAAGCACACGATCACTATGGAAACTCTTTACTTCGACCTTCCATCCACTCCACAGGGCATCATGGGTTTCGCTTATCTCCCATTCTGCCTCATCTTCTACGACCACATCATCCAGAACTTGCTTTAAGTCTCGGAGTTCTATTTCGATGGTTGTCTGGTTATTTTGTTCCTTGATGAACTGTTCTATTTCCTGTTTGTCGGCAATGTCTATATAATAGACAATGACACGCTGGATATCATCGGACAGGTCGGGTAATGCTTCACGAATGATGCGGTTCATCATCGGCTTATCAAGCAGACGGGTACTGCCATCCATCAAATTGGGCAAATAGACAGGCATCATGCCATGTTTTGTGTCGACAATGCTACCAGCCCAGAACTTGTCCAAGACATCCTCATTGCACAAACCTGGAATGAGGCTCTTCAACTTATCCATTGTCTGGACAGGATTGCGATAGAGGGATACCCCGTCTTTCACCTCCAGAACTTCGAACTCAGCTTTGTCTGCGAATAAACGATCTCGAGCAGTTTGAATGCTATTGATGCCAATGTCACAATGGATGAAGTTGCGCCCTAACTTATTTGCCACAGCAGCTGTTACGCCGCTGCCTCCAAAGAAATCGGCGACAAGCATACCTTCATTACTGCTGGCCTTGATAATGCGTTCTAGGAGAGCTTCTGGTTTTTGGGTTGCGTAATCTACTCGTTCATCCGCTTGGGAATTAACAGCATAAATATCAGTCCATAAATCTTGCGCAGGAACCCCTTCCATTTCATCAAGGAATTGCTTATATCTTGGAGTACCATTTGCAGTATAGTACAAACGATTTTCTTTCTCTAATCGCTCCATGGTTGTATATGGGCAACGCCAATATCCGTCTTTCCCCTTCCATGAATAACTGTATCCAGAACCTTTTAACCCTTTTGCAGAAAGATCTCTATCCAAATACCTACGCCCATTTCCATCAACCTTATTATAATAATGATCTATGTATTCTTGTGAATATGGTACTAAAGGTGTATCAAAATAAAGTTCAGAACTCTTTGAATAATAAAAAATGCAGTCATGAAGGTTTGCAAAACCTGTACTATCATTGTGAGCTGTAGATCTTTTCCAAATTATTTCGTTCCTAAAATTGTCCTCTCCAAAGATTTCATCCAGCATAATCTTCACATAATGTCCTATGTGATAGTCCAAATGCACATAAATACTGGCTTCATCACTCATCACACTCTTGATGGCCATCAAGTTCTCGTACATCCAATTCAGATAACGTTCTTTGTCCCACACGTCACCATACATCTTTTCTTCAAAAGCTTTCAGTTCCTCCACATCAAGCTCTGTTTCTGCCTGCGCAATAGCTTCTGCCACTTTGGGATTTCTGCGGACATATACCTTCTTGGCATAGTCGGCACCGCTGGCAAAGGGTGGGTCTATATACACCAAGTCAACTTGTATGCCTTTATCTTTCAGGTAGGCACAAGCCGACAGACACTCGCCACGAATCACCAGATTGTTTGGATTTTGGCCTATCTGCTCTTTCAACTCCATCTCGTAGAGGGGCAAACCACGCTGCACGCGTTCAATAACTTGGTCGTTGTCGCGATAACGCAACACACGTTTAGTGCGAACAAAATTGTCTAACACCGCTTGCCCTTCAAGCATATTGGGATAATAGGAAACGTATTTTATTGCCATAATTGATGGTAGTTTACATGTTAAAGAAATTTTGAATCGCTTTCAGCGTTCTCTTTCTGCGTTGCTCCTGACTTAGTGTGTCTTCCAGATAGAGGAAGTTGAAACGCTGATAACCGAATTTGTCATTGTTCTTTTCGACGAATGTGGACATAAAGTCCAGACGATCTTTGAACTTAGCAGCAAAACCCTCGCCTTTGGTCTCAACGATAATCACTTTATCTATTTGCATCTCTTCATTTCGGCTAAGCAACAGGAAATCTGGCACATATTTGCCAATATATCTCCAACCAGATGTCTGCTTGCTGTAGCAGTTAATCTTAAACTCTGTGAGCGTGTCATCACCATTGAAGTACACCTCTAGATGCTTGTCTCTGATGATGGGCAAGATTTCCTCTGAAAGAAAATGCTTCTCTAAATTGCTGTCAAACCGATAAGGCAAGTAGTGATAGGTTTGTGTGCGCTCTGGATGGGGATCTGTTTGAGGTACAATTTTCGACACATCCATACCCATTGCTTTCAGTTCTTCCAATTTGGCCATAATCTCTGGACTCAGCTCTTCTTGAGGAGGTTGTGCATCCCATTTCAAAATTTCGCGAACAACCTTTTGAGTAGGATAGAATTTATCGCTGCTTTCCACAGGAGATATCAGTTTTTCGATCTGCAAAAGTTGAGCCTGCTCAGGCACGATTTCTTCTTTCACCTGGATGTCACGGCGAGGTGTGAAGGCTTGACGAATGAGCGAACGGATGCGTTGATGATCGTATTTGGGATTTTCAATCGTCACGCCATCCTTCTCCATTGTTATCTGCTCGAAGATGCTCAGCAGTTCTGCCTCGCAGGTCTTCAGGTTGGTCACGGTCAACATACCAAAGCTCTCCTTGGCAATTTGGTGAAGCCACCATTGGAAGGACACACAAAAACCTTCCAATGTTTCTTGCTGGTAAGTGGCAATCAGATTTCCTTCCATATCCTGCTGATGTATCAAAGCCGTGTCGGCTTCGACAAGCAAAGACGAGTCGCATAGTCTTTGAGCAGGAGTTGCAGTTTCTTCCAACACCAATGTCTCGTAACTGACTTTCAGCTGATAGAAGTCGATAGGAGGCACCCTCATTTGCTCCACACGAGAATATCTTTCTATATTCTTGACAGCAGGCTGCTTGTCGGCAAATTCTTTCAAGGTGATGTTCTGCTGCTGTTTCAACTGATTATTCAGCTTGTCAGCATTAAACTTGTTCAACCAGATCATGGCCGTCTCGATATTGCCTTTAGTCACCTGACGCAAGCAGCGGCACGAAGTCTGTAACACCATGTTCGTAGGGCAAACACCTTTCTGCGGAAGTATAACTCCCGTTAGGCTCTTACAGTCCCATCCCTCTTTACCTATTTGTACAAGAAGAACAATCTTTTTCTTCGATATAGTCGTATCCAAAGAAGCGAACTCCGTTTCGGAGCCTTCAGGTTGAGGATATTGTTTATTCCCACCATGATATTTCAAGATGGCATCTGTAGGGGTCAGTCCATAAGAAGCTACGATTTCTGCCACCAACGGATAAATGGTCTCTTCGAGTGTTTCAATCTGCCCGCAGTATATTGCCAATTTTGCACATGTTCCGTTAGCATACATGGTATCACGATACTTGTCAAGAAACTCCTTGACACCATTTGTGACAATGGTCTGTGTGTCATTATCAGCATATTTCACATCAGGCAACTTCAAAAAATTGCCAATACCCTCTATCAGCGGATAGTAATACACCACGTTGGCAAGGTCTGTGTTTCTAATAGAAAACGAAGAAGACAGGTTCAGAGGCTCAGCACTATCCAGATAAGGAGTGCCAGAAAAGCCTAATACGGAATTGAATGTACTTCGCCGCGTCCATTCATTGACTACCTGACGGAGTTTGATGTCTCCATCAGCAGCATGATGTACCTCATCTATATAAATGGCCAAATGGGGAATCTTTCCGATGATTTCACGCAACTCATTGGCACGATTGACTTTGTATAGATCTTGTTGGGAGATAAATAAAGGCATCAGGCTTTCCTCATAGTGGTCGAGGATGACTTTTTCCGCATTTGTGATGGCAACCAGCCCCATCAAATCATCCAATGGTTGATGGTTATTGATTTTCTGAGCATTAGGGTTCTTTACACGATTGCTCTTATTGGCCGTCTTTTGTTCGTCAAGAATCTCAAACTGGACGAGTTTTCTCAACCGGGAAGCTGCAGGTTCTGGAATAATCCATGAAGGATCAAATTCTTTGATGTTCTTCAAACTGGGGACGATGGAGGACTTCAAGCCAGAAGGTGCCATCACCATGAAATTATGGGCAAAAGCAGGATTCCCCGGTTCATTTTGAGCAAAATAGAGATCAAGATATATGAAGGCTGCCATCAGATAGGTTTTACCAGCACCCATAGGAAGACTGAAAAGGTAGTCTGTGTAGTTGACATCATAGAATATCTTCTTGAAAGTCATCTCATAATCAATCTCATCGGCATGTTGCTTAATAAATCTCTCTAACTCTGGTGCCAATTGATTGCCTCTTTTGTCTTTCAAACGTGAATATTGATACAACGCAACAGCTGCCTTGTTCGTTTTGAAAACCCCACGAGCAGTTTCTGTCAATTCCACTTGGTCAATATTCGTATCATTAAATACGCCCCTCACAAAAAGTTTCCACAAGGGCTGATTCTGGCATGCTATTTTCAAAAACAGATACGTTTTGATGGCTTCCATCTGTGCATCACGCATCATTCCTCGCTGCTCAATGTACTGGAGCAACTCGCAAATAGTGCAATCCTCAGATGTCAACCATTCGTTCCGTTTCTTTTCTATTAATTTATAGAACATATCATTCTTCTATTTAGCTACAAAGGTACATTTTTATTTCTAAAACATGCCTTAATAGACCATTGTTTTTGTATTCATAAGTTCTAAATTATACACCAATTTATAAAAACACGTTTCTCAACATCTTGATAAGTCATGGGGCCTGTCAGGTGAACTCTGCTCCTTGCTTCAGCAAACTCCGACTGCACACTGCTGATAAAGATATGTTTCTTTGTCATATAGGTCTCTGTGATGATGACTTTATTAGCCACAAAGTTATTAAAAATCTTTTGAATAATCTTTGATTACGAGAAAAAATGTTGTGCGGTGGCTTATTTTAGGAAAACAGCGACTTCAAAACCTGTAAAATCCAAGCATAAAACAAAGGTTCTTCCAATGCTGATATTGTTTTGATAGCCTTTAATCAGGGAAGGTCATGGAGGATTCATGCTTTTGTCCATCGCAAAAAAAAGAGCGTCGCCCTGATTTTGGGCGACGCTCTTTTTATCTTCATTCCTATGATTGGGGATGCTTTACAATCCGAAGAGTATCTTCAAGCCACCATCAACACCACTGAAGCCCATGAAGGCCATGGCGAGAAGGGATGCCGTGATGAGGGCGATAGGTACACCGCGGAAAGGCTTGGGTACATCGACGAGGTCGAGTTGCTCGCGGAGTCCTGCAAAGAGCACCATGGCAAGGAGGAAGCCTATGCCTGTTGCCAATGCGAAGATGATGCCTTGAAGCAGGTCGTAGTCATTCTGGATGACGAGGATGGCCACACCAAGAATACAGCAGTTGGTGGTGATGAGGGGAAGGAACACGCCCAGTGCCTGATAGAGGGCGGGCATCGTCTTCTTGAGGATAATCTCAATCATCTGCACCAGCGCAGCAATGACGAGGATGAACGCAATGGTCTGGAGATATTCGAGACCAAAAACATTCAGCACGTAGGTCTGGATAAGATATGTAACGATGGTTGCAACGACAAGCACAGCAGTCACAGCCATACCCATACCCGATGCGGTGTCCACCTTCTTCGATACACCTAAGAACGGACAGATTCCGAGGAATTGTGCCAAGACAACGTTGTTGACGAAGATGGCAACGATGATAATCAGAATGAGATTCAATACATAATCCATAATCTGTCCTCCTTATGCTTTCTTGGTGATTTTGTTAAACAATACGATGAGGTAGCCCAAGGCGAGGAAGGCACCAGGTGCCAGCACAAACATGAGCATACCGTAATTTTCGCCCCACAGGGTAATGCCGAAGATAGCGCCTGTGCCGAGCAGTTCACGAACAGCCCCCAAACAAGTGAGAGCAATGGTGAAGCCAAGGCCGATACCAATGCCGTCGAAGATGGAGGCAATAGGGCCGTTCTTGGCTGCGAAGGACTCTGCACGACCCAAGATGATGCAGTTTACCACAATGAGCGGGATGAAGAGTCCGAGGCTCTTGTCGATGTCGGGTGCATACGCCTTGATGACCATCTGGAGCACCGTCACCAGACTGGCGATGACCACGATGTAGGAAGGGATGCGCACAGCATCGGGGATGAGTTTTTTGATAGATGCAATAATCAAGTTGGAGAGGATGAGCACGCACATAGTGGCGAGACCCATCGACATGCCATTGATGGCGGAAGAAGTGGTACCGAGGGTTGGACACATACCCAAAAGAAGGACGAACGTCGGATTCTCCTTGATGATACCATTCACCAATACTTTGAAATTATTCATGATTTGTTCCTTTCTTTTGAGTTATTCAATCACTTCGGGAGTCTCGAGGTCGGATGCGGTAGGCTCAGCACATGGGGTCTTGCCTTCCTCTTCCGACTTGTCGGCCTGCTTGGTGGCACCAGAGGTGGCATCCTGACCAGCGATGACCTTGTCGTAAGCATTCTGGATGGCACGGAGGAAAGCACGGCTAGTGATGGTGGAAGCAGTGATGGCATTCACTTCGCCACCGTCCTTGCTTACCGTGAAGTTGTTCTTGCCCGGGTTCATGCCGATGATATTGCCCTTGCCATCCTTCTGGAACCAGTCGCCAGCCTTGGCACCGAGTCCTGGAGTTTCAGTGTGTTTAAGCACTTTATAGCCGAGGATGTCACCTTCGTTATTGAAACCGACGAGCACTTTCAGCGCACCGCCAAAACCGTTCTCGGTAGTGACCACGGCGTTACCAAGGGTGTTACCGTCTTTGTCGCAGACTGCATAGACGGTGAAAGCGTCTGCCTCCCATGGCTCAGCCACCTGAATGTCGTCGCTGCCCATGACAGCCTTGATGCCGGCAGCCAAGTTCTCTGCATTGATTTTCTCTATCTGAGGAGCGGTAATGGCATTGACAGAAGCAAGCACTCCCGCAGCCACGATGGCGATGATTGTGAGCACCGCCAACATGTTTGTTAATGAAGACTTTAACTTTTTCATACGCGACCCTCCTTTACTTCTTTGCTGGCACTTCGCCAAAACGCTTTGGTTTGAACTTATTATTGATGAGCGGCACAAAGGCGTTCATGATGAGGATGGCGAATGACATACCCTCTGGATATGCACCATATGCACGAATAATCACCGTGAGAGCACCAATGGCTACACCATAAATCAACTGGCCGTTCTTGCTCATGGGCGAAGTGACATAGTCGGTCGCCATGAAGATGGCACCCAACAGCAGACCACCACTCATCAGTTCTGCCAACGGATTGGCATAAACAGGATTGGCAAGGTTGAGAAGACCTGAGAACACCGCCACTGTCACCAGGATGCTGACAGGAATGTGCCAGGTAATGACCTTCTTCACCAACAGGATGATAAAGCCCAGAATCAATGCTGCCGCACAAACCTCACCAAGACAGCCGCCCGTATTGCCGAGAAGCATATCCTGGAAAGAAGGAAGATCCTTCAGCATGTCAGGATTGCCGCTCTTGAAGGCTGCCTTCATGACGGACAAGGGAGTTGCGCCAGTCTCAGCATCCAGATAAGAACCGAAGCCTTGTCCCGGAGTTGGCCATGTGGTCATGTCCACAGGGAAAGAGATGAGCAGGAAAGCACGACCTGCCAAGGCTGGATTGAAGAGGTTGCAACCGAGACCGCCAAAAGTCATCTTGACAATGCCGATAGCGAAAAGCGCACCCACAATGATAATCCAAGGCTGGATGTTGCTGGGCATGTTGAATGCCAACAGAATACCCGTGAGGATAGCTGAGCCATCGCAAACAGTACATTTGGGATTCTTCAGCATGAACTTGTTGATGGCCCACTCGAAGAACACACACGCAGCCACCGAAATGGCTGTGGTTATGATAGCACCCACACCGAAACTGATGAACGAGCACAAAAGAGCAGGAACCAGGGCGATGCACACCCAAAACATGTTCTTCTGCACAGAGTCACCGCTATGCACGTGAGGTGAAAGTGATACTACTAATTTATTCATCTTTCAATCAATTTTTCAATTCTACTTCTTTGCTGCCATCTGACGGGCACGAATGTTTGTCATCACGGTTGTCTTACCCATGCGGATGAGGTCGAGCAATGGACGTTTCGACGGACAAGTGAACTGGCATGAGCCGCACTCGATGCAACTGGTGACATCCTCGGCCTCCACCTTGTCCCACAACTTCTTGTCTGAACATGTGGCGAGGAGATAAGGTTCAAGTCCCATCGGACAGGCTCCGACACACTTGCCGCAACGGATGCAGGGTTCAGGTTCACCACGAAGGGCTTCTTTGCCACTCATGATGAGGACACCGGAAGAGCCTTTGCAGATAGGCACCTCAATATTTACGAGGGCCTTACCCATCATCGGGCCACCACCTATCACCTTCACATCGCCATCGGGAAGACCGCCACAAGCCTCTATCAGTTGGCTCATCGGCGTACCCATACGAGTCAGGAAGTTGCTGGGTTGCTTGAGTTCCTTACCCGTCACAGTGACGATGCGTTCAAAGAGTGGTTTATTTTTCATAACTGCCTCATAAACAGCAAAAGCAGTACCTACGTTCTGAATGATTGCTCCAACTGACACTGGCAGTGCTGGAGGGGCTGGAACCTGACGACGCACCACGGCATCGATGAGTTGTTTCTCACCTCCCTGTGGATATTTGGTCTTCAGGGGAACGACCTCAATGTTCGGATGCTGTGCGGCACACTTCTCGGTGAGCAACTTGATGGCATCGGGCTTGTTCTCTTCAATGCCAATAAAGCCCTTGGTCACCTTGGCGGCCTTCATGAGCAGTTCCACTCCGACGAGCACTTCGTCAGCCTTTTCAAGCATGAGACGATGGTCGGCCGTGAGGTATGGTTCACACTCCACGGCATTGATAATGACCCATTCGGGCTTGAACTGTGGAGGAGGCATCAGTTTCACATGAGTGGGGAAACAAGCGCCACCCATGCCGACGATGCCGGCATTCTTCACTTTCTCGATAATGGCTTCGGGAGTCAGTTCTGGTTTGTCAGCCAATGTGACGAGTTTGTCACTGCGGTCGATGCTCTCTTCCCATTCATCACCTTCCACCGTGATATAGACAGCGGGCTTCTTGTAGCCACTGGCATCCACCACGGTGTCAACTTTCAGCACAGTGCCGCTGACAGAGGAGAAGATGGATGTGGACAGCGCCTTTTCCATCGGCTGGCCAATCTGTGTTCCCACCTTCACCTTATCGCCTTTCTGCACACAAGGAAGAGCAGGTGCACCGATATGCTGTCCCATTGGGAAGACAGCCACCTTGGGCAGTTCTGCCACCTTGATTGGTTCAGCAGCAGAAAGTTTGTTCTCTGCTGGATGAACACCACCTATTCTAAATGTCTTCATAATCTCATTTACTATTTAAGGCCAAGCAGAATCAACTGGCTTGGTGGAAGTGGAGCGTCTGTGCGCTTATCTTCAAATTTAACTTCTTTGGCAGCAGGAGCCGGGTTGCTGATGTCCTTGGGACCTGCGAGGAGAATCTGCTGGCTCGGCATGAGCGGAGCATCATACTTCACCTCAATGGGCTTCCACTCCTTGGAAGGCTTGGCAGGAGCAGCAGGTGCGGCAGCAGGAGCCTTTGCAGCACCAGCAGCAGGCTTTGCGGCTGGCTTGGCAGCACCAGGAATGGGGTTGTGCGTGTCCTTACGTTCCACACCCTTGATGCTGACCGATGCGATGGCACCGCGAGGACATGCCTCGAAGCAGGCACCACAAAGCACACAGGCATCAGGATTGATGTATGCAATATTATTGCCCACATGCACGGCATCGCTGCCGCAAGCGTTCTGACACTTCTTGCAGGCAATGCAGGAACTGGCACAAATCTTCATGGCGTCGGCACCCTTATCCATGTTCATGCAGGTGACCACATAAGCATCCTTGTTGGCACCGCTGACCATGCGCACCTCCATGATGCCACGTGGACAAGCCTTCTGGCAGGCGCCGCAAGCCGTACACTTCTCGGCATCCACCTCTGGCAGACCCGTTTCCGTGTTCATGTGAAGCGCATCGAACTGGCAGGCAGCCACACAATCGCCACAACCGAGACAGCCATAAGAGCACTGTGTCTCGCCCATACAGGTGGAGTTCGCCACACGACAACTCATCACACCATCGTAAGTGCGCACATGCGGACGTTTCTCACATGTGCCATTGCATCGCACGATAGCCAACTTGGGAGCCGAAGCAGCCACTTCCATGCCCAAGATTCCCGCAATCTGTCCCATGCATTCGGCACCACCCACAGGACAATTCAGTCCTTCGAGCGAACCAGCGTCAGCAGCCTTCACACAAGCAGCAGCCATACCGCCACAGCCAGGGAAACCACATCCGCCGCAGTTCGCACCAGGCAGCACCTCAAGCACTTGACCGATTCGGGGATCTTCCTTCACTGCAAACCGCTTTGACACCACAAAGAGCAACAGCGCAAGCACGAAGCCCAAGACAGCCAAAGCAGCCACAGCAATCAGAATTACTTGAAAATCCATAAAATGTGTTATTTAGTTAGTATTTTGAAACTTTCTAAAGTTAGCCAGGCAAGAGCGAGGCGCACTCCTCATTCTATCCAGAAAGCAAAATGCTTCGCCATCTTGTCTTTATTTAAGTATATGATGTAGAAATACACCACAAGGATAACCACAAGAATGCCTACCGACATCAACTCGCTCAACTTCAACCACACCAGTGCCGCAAACATCCACACCACTGTAAACAACAGCGGGACGCTAAATGCCATCCGAACAGCCTGCTTGCCCATACTCAACGTGCCGCACACTTTCACCTGCTCCCCTATCCTGTATTTCTGTGCCGCATTCTGTTCGTACACATCAATGAGTTTCTCTTTACTCTCGCTCGACGAGCACAAAGAACGTGCTTTGCACCCACTGCACGCTGCCACCTGAAGGATGTTCACTCTCACATGATCGCCCTCCACCGATTCAACAACACCCTGATGTTCTATTTTATCCCTTTTATCCTTCATGATATGGCCTACTATAAATTTGACATCGAAAAGTCAATTCACAGTAACAATTTGCAAAGTTTACTTTACAATTTAACAGGGCAAAAGTAGTGATTTTAATCCTATCAAGAAAGTAAAAACGGGAAAAAACACCCTAAAAGTGAAAAAGTTTCTGTTTTCTCCTTCAAAATGTGAAAATAATGCGTAACTTTGCACCGTCATTACGAGTTAGTGACAGAGTTCACGTCGTCACGGGTTGGCGACATAATCATTAACAATTAAACATTTTTATTGCAAAATGGCAACAAAAATTCGTTTGCAGCGTCACGGTCGCAAGAACTACGCTTTCTACAGCATCGTGATTGCAAATGCTCAGGCACCACGTGATGGTCGCTTCATCGAGAAGATTGGTACTTACAACCCCAACACCAATCCTGCAACAATCGATTTGAACTTTGAACGCGCACTCTACTGGGTGCTTGTAGGTGCTCAACCTACTGACACTGTTCAGAACATTCTTTCCAAAGAAGGCGTTTACCTCAAGAAGCACCTCCTCGGTGGTGTGAAAAAGGGCGCATTCGACGAGGCTACTGCAGAAGCCAAGTTCGAGGCTTGGAAGAAAGAGAAAGAAAACCTGGCACTGAAAGTAGCTGACAAACAGGCTGCTGCCGCTGCTGCCGAGAAGAAGGCTCGCTTCGAGGCTGAGAAGAAGGCCAACGAAGCACTTGCAGCAAAGATTGCTGAGAAGAAGGCTGCTGCCGTAACCGCTCAGGCTGAGGCTGCTGCTGAAGAGGCACCTGCCGCTGAAGCACCTGCAGAAGCATAATCTTTCTCCGATGCGATATGCATCAACAAAAAAGGTGAATCCGTTGGGATTCACCTTTTTTATTCACTCTTCTTGTGTTTCTTCAGTTTCCAGTGTCCGGCATGGAGGCCCACTTTCACCTCCATATCATACGCCTTGCCTAGATTGGCCTTCACATTATAGCCAATGTAGAAAGGTTTGAAGAACTTGGGATAATAGCGGATGCCCACGGTTTCAATGATAATGGGCTCATAGATATCCCCCACCCAACCATGCTGACGGAACAGATAGGTTCCCAGCGACATGGCTAACGACAATTGCTTGTAGTAAACTTCATGGTGCGCCGCAATGCTGAGTGTATGCTTGCTGTGCCGATAGTTCTTCTCCACCCCACACAGTTTCTCGATCATCCCGGAGCGACCCAGATAACCCGCGAACATATATTCCAGTCCAAGACCTGAAGCATGCACTTGGTTATAGCGGAACATGGGCGTGATGTTCGTACACCAAACCGTGTGCAGTCCCAATTCTCCAGCATGATAGCCCGGTTGGTCAGGCTTCATATACTTGCGACGCCACAACCACTCCTCATACATCGTGCGGAAACCCACCGTGCCATCTATATCCAGATACATATAGGACTCGAAAGGTTCTCTCTTGAAGGCCTGCAAACGACCCAAGCGCTGGTCAACCGTCAAACCCTCATCCGAGTTGGGACGGTTCAGGTCACACCGTGTCCTCAACGTCAGACCATACGAGTTGGAGCCCTTGTTCGGACGGGCAGTGGCACCATTGGAAGCATGTTTATACTCAAAGCCCAGACTCATCTCCACTTCCCGTGTAATTCGATAACCCGCATGGAGTCCAAAGCCAACAAACATCGACAGATGCTGACCAATCATGTCATTGTCAAGATTGGTGGCTCCATCGTATGGCCGCGAACAATAGGACAGACCATTCTCCAGAGCATACCCAAACGACCACTTCCTGTTGCGGTAGATGTCACGTCGGAAAGCCACATAGGCAGCCCACACATAGCCCACAGTGGACAGGTAAGGAGTGTCACCCGTGTGCAGCCTCGTGTGGCTATAATCCATCAACTGCATACCAGCCTCCAACGCTGGAAACCCGAACACGCGGTCGTAAACACTGATGGCCGTATCGAGCGGATTGGCCTGCGAATTGACATACAATTCGTAATTCGCGCCCCATGCCCTTTTCACCAGTTTCTCACCACGCATCGTGATATTATTCATGCGGTTGATGCCTGCTCCTCCACCCACAGAATAGATGAATTTCGGTATGGAGTCAACCACAAGACTATCAGCATCTTCAGCACACATGGCGCCAGAAGATGCCAACAGAGATAATCCTAGAATGATTAATCTGAGAGATTTGTTCATGTCTGCAAGACACTATTCGGCAGAGAACTCCTTGATACGCTGTTCCTCCGCCAACTTGCAAATCAGCAGCGTGTTGTCCTTCTCAGCCACAATATATCCTTCCAATCCCTGGATAACGACACGCTTCTCCTCCGTTGTGTGAACAACACAGTCACGCGACTCATACAACTTCACATTTTCTCCAATCACATTATTGCCCTGATTGTCTTTCGGTGCCAGCGTATGCAGCGAACCCCACGTGCCCACATCACTCCAGCCGAAGTCGGCAGGGAACACGAAAATCTCATCGGCACGCTCCATCACGGCATAGTCGATGGAAATGCTCTCGCACTTCGGGAACTGCTGGTTAATCATCTCCTGCTCCTTCTCCGTGCCGTAATAGGGCAACAAATCCTCAAAGATGCGTGAGATGTCGGGCTCATAAATACGAAGAGAATTCACGATGGTGCTGACATTCCAGATGAAAATGCCTGAATTCCAGAAGAACTCCTTGCTCTTCAGATATTTCACAGCCGTATCATAGTCGGGCTTCTCCTTGAACGAGTCCACCCGATAGATTTCCTTGTTTCTGAGCGAAGGCACCTGAAGGTCTGCCTGGATGTAGCCATAACCCGTCTCCGGACGCGTCGGGTTCATACCCAGCGTCACGATGGCGTCGGTCTCGGCCGTGAAGTTGAGAGCCGAAGTGATGACACGCTGGAACTCCACCACATCCGTCACCAGATGGTCAGCCGGAGTGATGACAAGGTTCGCCTTCGGATTCTCTGACTTGATGCGCCAACTCACATAAGCGATGCAAGGTGCCGTATTGCGACGGCATGGCTCCAGCAGGATATTTCCCTTCGGGACATCGGGCAACTGTTCTGCCACGATGTCGGCATACTTCTGCGACGTGACCACCCACACATTTTCAGGAGGAATCAGTCCCTTGAAACGGTCAAAGGTCATCTGGATGAACGTGCGTCCCGTTCCAAAAACATCAATGAATTGTTTCGGACATTCCGTTGTGCTCATAGGCCAAAAACGGCTTCCTACACCTCCTGCCATGATAACGAGGTGGTTGGGGTTGTTCTTCGTACTCATAACTTCTACTTTTTACATCTTAAACTCTTAATCGCAGCGTTAACTTCTCTGACTTCTTTCACTATAGTTTACAAAGAAAGTGCAAAGGTAGAAAATAAAAGTGGAAAGTGACCAAAGAAAACATCATGTTTTTGTTGAGAATGCGAAGAAAAGTGAAAAATTACCCAAAAAACTTCCTCCTTTGGCAAGAAAAGACTAATTTTGTATTTCAAAATCATCAGAAAACCGAATTAAGAACATGATTCTCATAGCAGACAGCGGCTCCACCAAGACCGCATGGACATTTGTCGAAGACCCTTCGCACATCATCCCGACCCAAGGCATCAACCCCTTCCAGCAAGACGAAGGAACCATCTGCACCCTCCTCCAACACGAACTGCTCCCAGCCCTCGGCGAGAAAGCGGCATCCATTCAGGAAATCCATTTCTACGGTGCTGGTTGCACTCCCGAGAAAGCCCCCATTGTGCGGACAGCCCTACGTTCCACCATCAGCGCCACGGCACGCATCAACGTCGAAAGTGACATGCTCGGCGCGGCACGTGGATTGTGCGGACGGCAACCCGGCATCGTCAGCATCCTCGGCACAGGCAGCAACTCTTGCTACTACGACGGCCGGAACCTTCATCCCGGCATCCCTGCCCTCGGCTACATTCTGGGCGACGAAGGCAGCGGAGCCTATATCGGCAAGCGGCTGGTTGGCGACATTCTCAAACGGCAACTGCCCGACGACATCGTCGAACTCTTCTTCGACGAGACCCACGAATCGCAGGCATCCATCATCCAGAAGGTTTACCGCGAACCCCTGCCCAACCGTTTTCTCGCCTCCTTGAGTCCCTTCTGTGCAAGACATCGTCAGCATCCAGCCATCCATGACTTCCTGCTCGACTGCTTCAGCCAGTTCTTCCTTCGCAACATCCTTTCCCTCCCACGCGGACAAGTCCACTTCGTAGGCAGCATTGCCCACTACTATCGCGACGAACTCTCCGAAGCCGCTGCCCTCCACGGCTACACCGTCGGCACCATCCTCCAGTCACCCCTCGAAGGACTGGTGAAATACCATCAGGAGGAAGACTGACCCAGCCTTTCCTCCTCTCATCGTTTAGTTTCTTTTTAATCTCCTAGCCTCCTAGAAATCCCTAGGAGTTCTTAGGAGTTCCTAGGTTTGCCTAGGAGTGCCTAGAAATGCCTAGAAATGCCTAGGAGTGCCTAGGTTTTCCTATAAACTCCTAAATTTTCCTAACCCTTCCTAAATAATTCCCAGCCTCTTTTTCAAATCCTCATTCTCTGCTTTCAGCCTCCTGTTCTCTTCCTCTAAAGCCCTCAACCTCGCATCCACCTCCTGCCGATACCCTGTCCTTGCAGCATGCATCCGCTCCTTGATTCCTCCCTCTGTCACAAAGCGATGCTCCAGTTTCTCGATATAAGCACACATCAACTTGTCCGTCTGATGGCAGAGCGTAAGAGCCAGATTCGCCATCTCCTCATCATTCATCTTTGCCACAAAAGGAGCATAGGCACTATAATCATTGTGCGAGTGGCAAAATTCACGAAGTTTCTTCTGACGCTCGCTGCCAGCATCCCACACCGAAAGGTGGTTCGTGTTCAGATAGTCGTGGTAGTCAGCACGAAGTTCCTGCAAACTTCCTCGTGCTACATTCATCAGTTTGATTTCCATCTCCGAACTTGTCTGTCCATCCTCGCTTCCCTCCACAATATTCTGCTTCCCACTACGAGCCGCCTGTATCATCTGATCCACTGTTCTGTCACCATGAGGAGGAAGGAAACGCCTACAAAACTCCACCGTCAACTGATAAATGGCATCGCTTTTCTGATAGAAGTACAAATCCTTCCACACCACCGCCTTCTTCAACACCTTCCCCTTCGTGTTATATTCCATATCGTTCTTGTTTTTTTAGTTGTTCTTTTTTAGTTGTTTCTCTCATCCTAGGAATGTCTAGGCTTTCCTAGGCAATCCTATATCCTCCTAGATTCTCCTAGGTTTTCCTAGGATTTCATATAACTACACCTTTTCTCCCCAGGCCTCAATCATACAATTTCCATCATAGGTTGCCACTCCTCACCAAGAGTATGGCAACTCAAAGGCAAAGGTACACATTATTCTTTTAACAACAAAAATTGAGGACTTTTTTCTTGCCTGTGGGTAGTGTAAGTCGAACGCCGTTGCCTCTTTGAGCTTTACGGAGTAATGCCCATGGGGGTAACGACGTAAAGCCCGTGGGTCTAACGACGTTTGGTAAAAAGCACAAAAAAAGGGTGAGGATGCGTCGTCACATCCCCACCCTTTTCGTATCAGGTATTCTTTCTTACTTTTTCTTCGGAGCCGCCTTCTTGGCTGGTTCCTTCTTCACCTCTGCTTTGGGAGCCGCTTCGGGAGCAGGTGCCTCCTTCTTGGGTGCAGGCTTTGGAGCAGCCTTCTTAGGAGCAGCCTTGGCAGCAGGTTTCTTGGCTGCAGGCTTCTTTTCTTCCAACTCAGTTGGATTGTACTTCTCCAACTTCTTACGCAGACGCTCGATTTCCTTGTCCTTGGCAGCCAGTTCGTCACCCTGGTTCTTGATCATGGTGATGAGACCGTCAATCTCTTCATTGTCAGCACCGCCGTAGAGGTTGTTGACACGGGAGATGAAGTCGCCCAGGATGTTCATGTAGTTGGTGAACGCATCGTATGGGCTGTCGTAGATGCCACGGTACTGATAACCTGGCTTGGTCGTCATGAAGCGGAAATTGTTGGATGCCTGGAGAGAATCCCAGTCCTTCTGGATGCGACGGTCGCCACAGACACGTACACGGTCGGCAATGCTGTAGAGTTTGTTGAATGCCTCACGCTGCATCACGTTGCCGAGCCAGCAAGAGGTGTCGCGCTCCTCGTCCACCCAAGAGATGTTGTAAGGAACTTCGATGGCTCCTACGCTCTTCTCTTCGCAGAGTTCGGATGGCAAAGCAAATCCGATACCACGCTCCTTGGCCAAGGCTGGAATGGCCTTGAGGAATTCGAGAATGTTGCTGGAGAGAGGTTGCAGGATGCCGAAGGTAACCAGTTCGCCAAAGATGTTGATGACATCCTCTCCTTCGGGTGTGTTGGCAATCCAGTCCACCCATTTGTCAGCAAAGAGTGGGAACTCCGACCAGTCCTGACGAGAGAAACGCTCGGTGATGTCCTCAGAGAGTTTGATGTCGCGCAACAGCAACTTGAGGCGTGGGTCGCTCGCACAATTATATATATAATGTGGAGACTTCCAGCCGAGCACTTGCTTGGCTCCTTCAGTGAGGATACCCTTGAAGCCCATGGCTGCCACTTGTGCACCGATGTCGTCGTTGTAGATGAGGGACGAGTTGCGGAACACTTTCGGACGCTTGCCAAAGAGGTTCTTGATGGTGTCACTCATGCGCTTCACTTCCTCTACAAAACTCTCTTCGTTGGCCAACGATGCAAGACCGTGGCTATAAGGCTCGCAAAGGAATTCCACCTGACCCGTGGAGTTGATTTCGCGCAGCAGGTCAATGACCTGAGGTGCATGGAACTCGAGTTGCTCCAATCCGCAACCTGAGAGCGAGAAGGCCACCTTGAATTCTGGATGATCCTTGCACATCTGGATGAGGGTCTGCAAGGCTGGCACATAACTGCGCTCAGCGATGTCGTTGATGGAACGCTCGTTCTCGTAGTCGTCATAGTAGTAGTGGTCGCGACCGATGTCGAAGAAACGGTAGCGCTTGAGATGGATTATCTGGTGAATCTCAAAATAAAGACATATCTTTTTCATGATTCCTATATACTTTAATTCTATTAATATTTAATGTAAAAAACCTCCGTTGTAGATGCACTCGTCATAGAGTTTGCGGATGCGATGACCTACTTTCACCCAAGTGATTTCAGCCACTTCCTTCAAGCCCTCGTCGCGCAGGTAAGTGTGCAGACCCTCGTTGGTGCAGAGGGAATAGATGGCATCTGCCATGGCGTTGATGTCCCAATAGTCAACCTTGATGACCTTGTCGAGAATCTCGCCGCAACCTGACTGCTTGGAGATGATGGAAGGGGTGCCGCACTGCATGGCCTCCAACGGTGCAATGCCGAAGGGCTCTGAAACCGATGGCATGACAAACACGTCGCTGGCCTTGTAGCACTCATACACTTCTTTTCCGCGCTGGAAACCTGGGAAGTGGACACGGTCGGCAATGCCCTTGGCTGCTGCCAGGTCAACCATTTCCCAGTATTTATCTCCGGAACCTGCAAAGCAGAAACGGATGTTCTTGGAACGCTTGCACACGAGGTCGGCTGCCTCGATGAAGTATTCAGGACCCTTCTGCATCGTGATGCGGCCCAAGAAGGTGACCACCTTCTCCTTGCCGTGATCAACACGAGGAATGTCGAGATACTCCTGTGGCAACGGATAGACTGCGTTGTGCATGGCAAAACACTTGCGCGGGTCTTGATGATACTCACGGATGACGGTCTGGCGCGTCAACTCCGACACACACATGATGCAGTCGGCGTGGTCCATTCCGTTCTTCTCAATAGAATAAACCGTCGGATTCACTTTTCCACGAGAACGGTCGAAGTCGGTGGCATGCACGTGGATGCACAATGGCTTGCCGCTCACCATCTTGGCATGCACACCTGCCGGATAGGTCAGCCAGTCGTGGGCATGGATGATGTCGAACTGCTCCGCACGAGCCACCACTCCTGCAATGATGGAGAAGTTGTTGATTTCGTCGTGCAGATTACCAGGATAGCCACCAGCAAATTCCATGCAACCCATGTCGTTGACATTCATGTAGGAGAAGTCAGCGTAGATATGGTTGCGGAAGTTGTAATACTGTTCAGGTGTCATGTAGTTGGGCATGCGGCTCTTCACATAGTCGTAGTCATGTCCACGATACACGATAGGCACCTGATTCATGCCGATGATGCGGAGGAACTTCTCTTCTTCGCCGCAAGGCTTCGGAAGACAGAAGGTGATTTCAGCGTCGGGCTGACCTTCAACCATTCCCTTGGTGATGCCGTAGGAAGCAACTGCAAGTCCGCCATATATCTTAGGTGGGAATTCCCAACCAAACATTAAAACTTTCATATCCTCTTTCCTCCTTTTTTAGTAGTTATAGAATTTAGAGAGAACCTTGTTCACACGCAGGACAGCCGCCACATTCATGGCAAAACTCAATGCACCGCGTCCGCTGAATGGCGGGTTACCGTCGAAGAGTTCTGGCAACGTGCCGATGCAGTGGTAGAACATCTCTTCTTCCAGACCGATGAAGCAACGGTCCACCCAAGACAATCCGCTGCGCTTGTACACCTTGAGACAGGTCTCCAGATAGAAGCCCGACAGCCAAGGCCATACAGTTCCCTGATGGTAGGCCGCATCGCGCTGCATCTGACCACCTGCATAGATGGGGTTGTAACCACCCGACTTGGGCGACAGCGAACGGATGCCCTTCGGAGTGAGCAGTTCCTTGGTGCAGATATCAAAGATTTTCTTACGCTCTGGTGTGGTCAGCGGACTGTATTCGAGCGACGAAGCAATGAGCATGTTCGGACGAACAGACCAAGAGATGTAGTCCTCATCCACATAGTCAAGCAGATAGCCGTGCTCGTTGAGGAAGGTGTCCTTGAAAGAACGTCCTGTCACATCCGCCAGTTTCGTGTATTGGCCAGCCTCCGACGTGCGTCCCTTTGCCATGAGCATGTCAGCATAGAACATCAGCGCATTATACCAGAGTGCGTTGATTTCCACCACATAACCAGAACGTGGAACGACTGGATGTCCATTCAGTTCCGAGTTCATCCATGTGACAGCATGCTCACGGCCGTCGGTGTAGAGAAGACCGTTCTCGTGCAGCAGGAGGTTCGGATGTTTGTCAGCCTTGATGAAGTCAATCATCTTGCCGACCAGTTTGCCATATTTCTCCATGGCTGCCTCGGTGCTGACCAGACGTGCATACTGCTGGATGCACCAGATGGCCCACAACAGCACATCGGGCTTGTCCATCTCGTACATCTGCACGGTGGACTTCTTGCCTGCAATCAAATCGAGGATGGCCTTTTCGGCAGTCTTCATGGCTTTCTCATAATATTCCACCTCGTCGATGGCGAGGGTCAAACCTGGAAGTGACACGAACATGTCGCGCGCACGGCACTTGAACCATGGATAACCTGCCAGGATGTAGGTCTCTCCCCCTTTCTCATAGTGGAACTGGTGGGCAGCGTTGACCAGACAGGACTGGAAGTTCGTGCGGGGCACGTGCACTTCATACTCATGGTCAAAGATTTTCTTCAACTGGTTTGTCTTCAGTTCGCTCAATCCGGCAGCGAAGACAACGCTCTCGCCCTTCTTGATGTTGAACTCGAAGTAACCTGGCACGTAGAGGTCTTCCTTGTATTCGTACCCCAGTTCCTGCTCCTTCTGGTACTCGATGCCACGGTACCAGTTGGGTTCGAAGATAAACTCGTTCTTCTTGTTCAACTGCATCATCAACTCAGGATAGCCCGCATACATGCAGGTCTTGATGCCGTTGTCAATCACGTCGTAGTGACGGCTTGCCCGCGAATTTTCGTGCGTGCACTCTCCCACACTGCGGAAAGCCAAGAAGGGACGTAAACGAAGGGTTGTCACTGAATGGGCATCCAGAAGCGTGTAACGAATCAAGATACGGTTCTCAAAATGCTGAAAAACCTTCTCTTTCTTCAAGATGACACCACCCACACGATAGATGGTTGTCGGCAGTTTTTCCCATTCGCACGAGCGGATGTACTTGTGTCCGTTCGGGCTGTACACGTTGCCCGAATACTTGTGCAGACCCAGATTGAACTGGGCGCCGTGCTGGATGACTGTCTCATCGAGTGATGAAAGAAGAACATGGTTCTCCCCATCCAGTTCGGTTACAGGAACCACCAACAAACCGTGATACTTGCGCGTATTGCAGTCCACGATGGAAGAGCAGGAATACGCACCCGACCTGTTTGTCCGCAAAATCTCCTTTGGCAGAGACTCTTGCAGATTAGTCATAAGAGCTTTATCAAAACGTAAATAACTCATAGTTGTATTTTAAGGTATTGTTGTTAATTGCTTGGTTTTTGGTTTCGTTTAGGTTTGATTTTTCAAAGTTAGAGATTATTTTTCGCCTACACAACGTTTCTTCATTTTTTTTCACATAAATTTTAATTCTTGTCTGAAAAATCGCCAAAAATATGCTAAATAGCAGAAAATTGACAAAAAGGTTTGTTCAGTTGCTAACTTGTGTGTAACTTTGCATGGGAATTTTTTAAGGTAATGAGAAAAAAAGATTTGGACATTTTGGCTGATGCTATTGGCAGTCTTGAGGACATCATGGAGATGCTCTCAAGTGAGGAGCAGGAGGAACTGAAAGAGAATCTGTCCGTACAGCATTTCAAGAAAAACGAGATTCTTTACCAAGAGGGGGAAGTGCCACAGATGTTGCACTGCCTCATCAAGGGAAAGGTGAAGGTGTATAAAGATGGCATCAGCGGCAGGACACAGATTGTGCGTGTCATCAAGCCCGTGGAGTATTTTGGCTACCGTGCCTACTTCGCCAACCAGAACTACGTGACCTCTGCTGCGGCTTTCGAGCCCAGCACCGTCTGCCTTATTCCCGTCGAGTTGATTGAGAAATGGATCCGGGAGAACAGCGAGATGGCCCTTTTCTTCATCAGGCTCCTGGCGGTGGAAGTGGGCAACTCCGACCAACGCACCGTCAATCTCACCCAGAAACACATCCGCGGCCGTTTAGCCGACGCATTGCTTTTCCTCCGCGACAACTACGGCCTTGAGGAAGATGGCGCCACCCTTTCCATCTATCTGTCACGCGAAGATTTGGCCAACATGTCCAACATGACCACCTCCAACGCCATCCGCACCTTGTCGGCATTCGCCCAAGAGAAAATCATCGCCATCGATGGAAAGAAAATCAAAATCATCGACGGAGAGAGCCTCGAGAAAATCAATAAGATAGGATAGATAACAAACACATAATCAAAAATATAAAAGCGGTCAGTTCGGATTTTTCCAGACTGGCCGCTTTTGTTAGGATGCCGACATCATTCTGACATGATGGGTACAATATAATTCAACACATCGGACTTGATGCTGATGCGCATGGGAGCGGGATACTTCGTCTGCAAGACCAATCCGTCGAGCGACACCAGAGCCTTGTCCACATCATTGACAAGAATCTGTCTGGCACGATAAGGATGCACGTTCTTGTAGTTCAGGAAACGTCCCTTCCCTAACAGCCAGAAACCCTCGAACAGTTGCCACCACTCCGGGCGCGTGATGAGCGAGACATCCAGCAAACCGTTGTAAGGCACGGCATTGGGCGTCTGACCATATCCGTGGCAGTTGCCGACACACACCGACATATAGGTGCCCTCTATCTCTTCCGTCTCAATCTTCAACGCCATGTGGAACTGCTTGCGCTCAAAAATGCGGCTCAAGAAGGCGGGAATGACCGAAAGGCGCTTCGAACCGATAATCTGTGCGGCATCGTTCGTGGTCTTGATGAGTCGGGCGCCCAGACCGATGTTGATGCAGTTCAGGAAATAGCGCTGCTGCGGAATGCCCTCGTCCTGATACGTGCAACACCCCACATCAATCGAACGCACATTCCGGGCAATGATGCCGTCCACCACCTTCTTGTAATCATCCACCGACACGCCCCAGAAACGGGAGAAATCGTTACCGATACCGTTGGGGATGACCGTGAAGGCAAAATCCTCGGGCAACATCTCACGACACTCCATGATGGCATTGATGGCACCATTGAGCGAACTGTCTCCACCCACCACAACGATGGTCTTGTAACCATTCTCACACATCATTCTGGTCAACCGCCCCACAGAACCAAAGGACTCCGACTGCACAAAGTCATACCGCATGCCCTTCTGCTCCATGTACTTGCGGATGAGCCCCCAACGCTTCTGCGAGCGGTCAAGACCCGCATGTGGACTATAGATTACACCTATACGATTTGCTTCTGCCATAATTCTTTCACTTTTTCAATACGTTCTTCCACGGGCATGTCAACGCTCAACCAATGAATCTCTATGCCACGGCGTTCCTCCATGCCACGAAACCACGTCATCTGCCGTTTCGCAAACTGATGGATGGCAATCTCCAAGAGAGACACCATCTCTTCATATTTCAATTCTCCCAACAGGTAGAGCGTGACATACTTATACTCCAATCCATAGCGAATCAGCCGCTGGGGCGAGACACCCTTGTCAATCAGCCCTTTCACCTCATCCACCATGCCCTCGTCCAGACGTGCCCGCAAACGTCGGCTGATTTTTGCACGACGCTGGTCACGACTGATGTCCAGACCGACAATCAGGGAGTTGAAAGGCGGGAATTGCCGACCGTCAAACTCGTAGCCCTTGATGACACTTTCGATGTACATGCCCGTTCCACCACACAGAATCGGAGTTTTCCCTCGCTGCTGGATATCTGCATAGGCATCCAGAAAACCACGTTGCCACTCATACACATTGTAGCGCACACCGGCATCCACGATGTCTATCAGATGGTAAGGGATGTCCTTCCCCTTCACATGATAATCGGCCAGGTCCTTGCCCGTTCCGATTTCCATGCCACGATACACCTGCCGACTGTCTGCACTGATAATCTCACCGTCCATCTCCCACGCCAGTTGAGCGGCAAAACTCGTCTTGCCGCAGGCCGTAGGTCCCAAGATGGTGAGCAACTGATTCATGCAACAGTCTTATATATAAATTAATGTGTAAGCCAAAAGACGCCCATTCCTACAATCCATGCCACCAGTGCGCGCCACAGATAGTGACGGATATACCAATTGAAGCGGATGTTTTCCACCTCCAGCACTGCCTGTCCTGCCATCGAACCCACAAACAGCAGAGAGCCTCCGCAGGCACAGCAGAAGGAAAGCATCTGCCAGTAGATGCCGTTCTGCACAAACTCTGACGTGGAACCGGCGAGGGTGTCCACCTGGAAGAGGTTCATGCCTGTCATCATCACAGGAACATTGTCCACAATCGATGACAAGAAACCTACCGCCACACCATAGATATAGACGTTGTCAATATATGCCTCCAACCAGTTACCCACAAAGTCGAGGGCACCACACTCCGCAAAGGCGGCAATGCCCAGCGAGACACCAATGAAGTAGAGAATCAGACGCATGCCGATGAACTCCGTGTTACGCAGATAATGACGCTGCACAAACACCACATTGCCGTTCCGCTCCAGGTTGAACAATCCTTCCACCGCCCAAATGAAGGCCAACACCGACAAGGAGCCAAGGAACGGAGGCAACTTCGTGATGTAGTGGAAAGAGGGAATGAACCACAAGCCGGCAATACCCAGCACGAGCAGCGTGACCTTTTGCCAAGCAGACAGGTAGGAGTCGTCGCCATCAAATCGGGAGATGGCCGAGAAAATCTCCACCCGACCATGCAACTTCATACCAATCAGCACGTTGAACACACACAGGCTGGCAAAGGCCGGCAGGAACAAGCCTGCTGCATAGGCCGACGGGGTGATGACACCACGTGCCCACAACATGACGGAAGTGATATCGCCGATGGCTGTAAAACAGCCACCCAAAGAGGCTGAAATCAGGATGGTGCAAGCATAGATGACACGCTGGTGATGGTTGCGCACAATCTGCGAAATGATGCTCATCATCAGCACCACCGTGGTCAAGTTGTCCACATTGGCCGAGATGGCAAACGTGAGCAGCGAGATGACCCACAGGAAACGCCGGCTGCTGCGCATGCGAAGCCAGTCGATGAGCGCATCAAACACACCGTTGTTGTGCATCACCTCCACAATTGTGTTGGTGGCAATCAGGAAGAGGATGACGGCACAGGCCTCACCGATGTACTTCATCACCACTTGCTCGGCCATGAAATACTTCAGTGTGTCAGAAGTCGACTCTCCCCCGGCCAGAAAGGCCTTGTAGTCGGCTGCGTGCATCAGTGGCACAAAGTCATTTGCGTTCAGCATGTAAATCACCCATGCCACCACACCACACACCATCGCCACCGTGGCGCGGTTGATGTGATGCATCTGTTCCGTGCTCATCAAGATAAATCCGACCACGATAACAGCAACGATAATCAATGTCATTAACAACATAGTATCTTCCGTTTTAGAACCTTTTGCTCGGCGTTGTCAATTGAAAAAATGAAGAATTGAAAAATTGAATTTCTCCGACAAACCAGATGGTCACTTCAATTGTTCAATTTTTCAATTCTTCTATTTTTAATTTGGAGCGGTAGACGGGACTCGAACCCGCGACCCTCGGCTTGGGAAGCCAATGCTCTACCAACTGAGCCACTACCGCACAAACATCATACCATTTTTTCCGAGTGCAAAAGTAGAAAAAAACTCCCGAAACAACAACTTTATTCCTAAGAAAAAATAAAAAAAGCATCATTTTCACCCCAGAATGCGGCTGTTTACTTTTTATTCACTACCTTTGTGATATGTTTCTGAAAAAACTGACCATACTGAACTATCGGAATGTGGCGGCGGCAGAGTTGGAACTGTCGCCGAAAGTGAATTGTCTGGTGGGACACAATGGCGAGGGAAAGACGAACGTGCTGGATGCCATCTACTTCCTCTCGCTCACCAAGAGCATGGCCAACAGCGTGGACTCCATGAACGTGCGGCACGGGGAAGAGATGATGATGGTGCAGGGAGTGTATGACCTGAACGGCACTGAGGAGGAAATCTCCATCGGCATGAAACTGCACCAGAAGAAACACGTGAAACGGAACGGGAAAGAGTACAAGCGGCTGACGGAACACATCGGACTCTTGCCGCTCATCATCGCCTCACCTGCCGACTCGGCCATCATCAGTGGAGGCAGCGAGGAGAGACGGCGACTGATGGACATCGTCATCTCGCAGTATGACCCGGAATATATGCATGCCCTCACGGCCTACAACAAGGCATTGCAACAGCGGAACGCCATGCTCAAGGCGGAAGAAGAACCGAACGTGGAAATCCTCTCCGTGTTCGAAGAGATGATGGCGGAAAAGGGAGAACTCATCTATCAGAAGCGACACGCTTTCATCACTGAATTCATCCCCGTGTTCCAACACTTCTACGAACTCATCTCGGGCGGCAACGAGGAGGTGTCACTCCACTACACCAGCCACTGCCAACGGGGTGCGTTGCTCGACATCATCCAACGCGACCGGGCGAAAGACCGCATCATGGGCTACTCGCTGCACGGCATCCACAAAGATGAACTGGACATGAAACTCGGAGGCTTCCCCATCAAACGGGAAGGGTCGCAGGGACAGAACAAGACCTATATGCTGTCGCTGAAACTCGCGCAATTCGATTTCCTGAAACGCACGGGCAGCAAGACTACCCCCCTACTCCTGCTGGACGACATCTTCGACAAACTCGATGCCCAACGTGTGGAGCAGATCGTGAACCTGGTGGCCAGCGATGCCTTCGGACAAATCTTCATCACCGACACCAACCGCGAACACCTGGACAAGATTCTGGAACGCTCGCAGGGCAATTACAAGATTTTCCACGTGGAGGGAGGAAGGATTGAGAATTGAAAGTTGAAGGGGCACAACTGTTCATTTTAACACGAATTACACGAATTTACACAAAACTATGCAGCGAGAATGTATTACACAAAGCACCTTCTGTGCTACGAATTTCACTAATGCCATCCGGATGGTTCGTGAAATTTGCAGCCGTCCACGGATTCGGGGAATAATTATCCTGTCCGCATGGCAAATTTGTCTAATTCGTGAAATTCGTGTTGAAATAAACGCCCAAACCTTCAATGAGAGAGAAAATTGATAATTGAAAATTTCTGTGAATTTCTGTGATTTCTGTGTGAGATGAAAGAGAGCCATGCAGGCTCTCGCAGAAAAAGAATATTATTTCACACAGAACCTTTAGCTCGACGGAGTCAAAACACAGAACCTTTAGCTCGACGGAGTCAAAGCACAGAAAGAAGATATAAAAATTGAAAGATATGAGAAGAAGTAACACGGAACGCGTTGACACCGTCATCCACCAGTTCTTGCGCCTCAACGGCATCGAGACGCCCTATAACCAATGGCGTATCATCCAGGCGTGGCCCATCGTGATGGGAAGCACCATACAGCGTTATACGGGCAACCTCTTCATCAAGAATCAGACACTCCACGTACAAATCACCTCACCTGCCGTGAAGCAAAACCTGCTCATGGAACACCGCTCCTTGGCCCGCAAACTCAACGAGTATGTGGACGCACAGGTGATTGAAGACGTCTACTTTTATTGAATTGAAAATTTCTGTGTTTTCTGTGATTTCTGTGTGAGATTGAAAGAGAGCCATGCGGGCTCTCGCAGAAAAAAAGATTTATATCACACAGACATCACAGAACCTTTAGCTCGACGGAGTCAAAGCTTTTCGTCCAATGAACTGATATCAGTAAACTCCGATGGTTGTCTTTCCCATGCGAACATGTCTGGCTTACTTCTACGTAACCGCTCCTCATACATGTCGCGTGGCATCTCCTTCGTTGTACTCTCCACCTTGTAGTAAGGACAACCATGATAAGTATAAGGCACCATGCCCCATGCCCATCCATCAAAGTGCATGGCAATCACTTTGTTGTCTGGGTGATCTGGAACATCAATATACTCTACCCGAACATCAACCTGTGGCTCCATGTAACTCAGAGCCTGGGCAATCTCACGTTGGGTGTTGTCAGTAACCTGCTGGCCCTGAATCTTCAATGATTTGGGAGCAACACCGAAGATGAGCAAGCCACCTTCGGTGTTCAAGAAGGCGCAAGCAGAATGCATACCATCCTTCAGTTCACCAGTGGTTTTCTTCAGTTCCAACTGACGATGCTCGTCAGCTTGTATCAGTTCCTTCAGTTCTTCTATTGTAAGTGCCATATATTTATAACGTTTTGTTCTGTTCAATATTATGAGTTCCTACATCTTACTCATTTTTTAAAGTTTTCAATGAATTCAGAAAATCTCTTGTACACGGATTCCAATGTTTAGCTGTAGGAACAGGAACACCAATTGAAGCACATAGTTTTTCTTCAAGGGAATCCAAACAATCAACATCATCTATTTTTGAGGCTTTGTCTGTATTTAATAACCATCCAAGTTCACAGAAGTCTGCATTAGGAAGTACAATTTGTAGAGGAGCTTTATCTAAAGCCCAAGCAGCTCCTACTTCATTCATACACACTTCGCTTGATTTGTAGTTCTGGGATACCATAGCCAGGCAAATTTTGGAGCCTTTGATATTATGTTTTATATAGGCTGGTATGCTGTCGCCAGGATTAACACCCGTAGCCTCAAAAGATGTGCATGCAATGTCCTCATCAGTAAGCCCAAGCCCCTTTTTAAGGATATTGTCAATAAAGAGCTTTACAATTTCCCTATCTTTGGAAGAATGGCTTATAAAAATAAGAGGGGAATCACCATGACTTTCTGTTGATGAATCATTAAGCTTTTGCCTCTGAGCTTTCTCAACTTTTGACATCAATATCTTATAACTTGTATGAATACTATCATATATACTTGCTAGAACATATGCATTCCCAGAAATATCTGCCTCAACAAAAGTTTTCAAAAATTTGTCATCCTCAGAGATAAATTCGCAGAAAAGAACAGAAGCAGCACTATGCCATTCTTGAAAAGTCCTTATTGACTCCAACGAATTTTCATCCATGCGTATGTATTTGTGCGCAAGGTAGTTCTTCTCTAACTCCTCAACTTTATTTATATGTTCTTGTATATTCATCTTGTTCAAAATAATGAGTTGCTTTTTAATAGTCTAACTTTTCTTTCACTGACAATGTCATTATTATCTAAATCTCCGACAAGTAATGTTGACAACGGATTATGCATTTTGCTTAGAGTCTGTACCTTCATATTGTTAAAGTTCGCATAACAATACTTGCATGCGTGAAGACATGTATTGTAGGCACCTAAATCCACGCTTTCTACACAACCACATTCTTTACGCTGGTTCTTGTCTTTCTTGACATCAATCTTATAACCAACAATTTCCTCAATTAAGTTTCTATCGATACAGCATCCATGTCTAACCCCATCAAAATCAAGATCAATACTTTCTGAACAAGAAACAATCTCCATTCCATAATCTTTTGCAATTGAAGAAAGATTATGTGCAAGGAAATGCATTTCCATATCTGTCGGTTCCTTCATCATGAGTTCTCTTGTGTTTGAGACTGTCTTTTTGTACAAATCAACAAAACTTATGACACATCTATTTGTGTGTCCCTTTAACCGTTTTGCTAATTCTTCAAAATATCGTAGATGATAATCAACATCAATCATATCAGTTAGAAGTATGGGATCATATCTCCATATTACTCTATTAGGACCAATTATTTCAGAGAGCAATCTGAAGTTTTCAACAACATACTTCTTTAGTGGAACATTTTCTTCTATCAACTTATTATAAGGATTGATCGTATATTGAAAATAATACTTATAATCCTTTAGTTGGTCAAGGTGTGGAATTATGTTCCCTGCATTTTTTGTCCAAAACACAATACAATCCACAACTTCTGGACGGATATCTATACGGCTCACTCTGTGAATGTTCATAGGATTACGGACATCCACAAATCCTGCTTGAACTCGATTAAGGAACCATTCCCAATAGAATGCAGGAATATCGGTACGACGAGAAACTGATAATATCATTGTATATGGACAAATATTTGTTTTGAATTACAATAGCCAACATTATTCATGTAGGTATTCCCATTTAGTTTTTGAAACAACAAATCATTTTTTTGATAGAATTTCCATCCTTCGTTTCCTCTATAGCGATCATAAGGGAAACAAACATAGCCAACATCACACTTAATCTTCCTTGACTTTATTTTTGAAATTAGCAATCTCATTAACTGTACACCCGAATCAAGATTTGCAAACGTTCCGTAATAGTTGATATCATTGAATAATATGTTTTTTACATTGTTTTGAAGTATAAAATCAACAATTTCATCTATGAACTGATTCTTACCCTGCTTTGTGTAGAATTTCGCAGCATGTGAAAGCAAATAGTTCAATATTAATAGATTGATAATATTATTATCAAATCCCACAAAATCAGCAAACAGGTTCGTTGTATGGAAATTGATAATATGCTGTGTGCTCAAAAAGCTATCCTTGCATAGTTTTTGTACAGGTTCCCATATGTCCAACATATCATGACCTTCATAATATACAGGGACATCTATATTTCGATTTTTTAGAGCTTTAACAATTCCATAAACTTCTGACCCAGGACCACATCCCAAAGACACAACATTTATTCGCCTAACATCCTTAAAATTGTAAAGGCACATTGCATAACATATTTCAGATGCAAAACGATTTAAAAAACGTAGTACATATTGGTATGTTATTTTTGTACAGCTATATGTAAAGTTTGGCTGCCCATATTGTATTTGGTTAAGACATCTGCTACAATCTCCTGTTGTACACCCGACTGAAGTACAATAATGGTTTAGAGTGCAGTTTTGACCACACTCAGTATGATTTTGAATCAAATTCAAACATTGCTGTTGCAAATTTAATAGTTCTACCATTTTCGTATCTTCTTAAATAGTCGTACAATCACTTTTTCCACGCACTTTAATAATGAAAAATGAAGCCAATAAATGAGAGACATTAATTTGTCGGTTGAAGTTCTTTACCAGCAAAAGTGCCATAGGGCTTTCCTGATATCTCTCCTTTTTTATAATAATCGCCAAATGCTTTAAGAATAGCACAGAAAAAAGAGATAGAGATAGAAATTGAAAATTTCTGTGTTTTCGTAATTTCTGTGATTTCTGTGTTTTCTGTGTGAGATAAAAGAGAGCCATGCGGGCTCTCGCAGAAAGAATATTATTTCACACAGAAAACACAGAAAACACAGAAATTAATTGTCAATTTAATAAAATTTCGCGTACCATTCCGCAAAGGCTCTTAACCCATCGCGCAACGAAGTGGAGGGTTTGAAGCCATAGTCACGTTCGAGGGCAGACGTGTCGGCATAGGTGGTCGGCACATCGCCTGGCTGCATAGGCACGAGTTGCTTGTGGGCATCGAAGTCGTAATCTTCGGGCAGCACCTTGGCACGGATGAGTTCCTGTTGCAGGATATCCACAAAGTTCAGCAGATTCTCGGGACTGTTGTTGCCGATATTATACACCGCATACGGAGGCAGCGGAAGGCCGTCCTCACCTTGTTTCTTTTCGGGCGCTCCCTGCATGATGCGCACCACACCCTCCACGATGTCATCCACATACGTGAAGTCACGCATGCAATTTCCGTAGTTGAAAATCTGGATGGTCTCACCCTTCACCAGTTTGTTGGTGAAGCCGAAATAAGCCATGTCGGGACGGCCGGCAGGACCATACACCGTGAAGAAACGCAATCCCGTGGAGGGGATGTTGTACAACTTGCTGTAGGCATGTGCCATCAACTCGTTGCTCTTCTTCGTGGCAGCATACAGCGAAACAGGATTGTCCACCTTATCGTCTGTGGAATAAGGCACTTTCTTGTTGGAGCCATACACGCTCGACGAACTGGCATACACCAGATGCTCCACAGGATGGTGACGACAAGCCTCCAAGATATTGTAAAAGCCAATCAGGTTCGACTGGATATAGGCCTCAGGATTGGTGATGGAATAACGCACACCCGCCTGAGCCGCAAGATTCACCACCACTTGAGGCTGATACTGCTCAAAGAGGGCATCAATGGTCGCCTTGTCGGCAATGTCGCCCCTCACAAAGTGAAAATCACAGCCCCTCTCTGTCTCCCCCTGTTGAGGGGAAGTATCTGAAGTCCTCCCTAAACAGGGAGGATTTAGGAGGGTCTTCAACCTATACTCCTTCAGACTCACGTCATAGTAGTCATTCATATTGTCGATGCCCACAATCGTGGCACCTTTCACATCCTTGAATAATCTCTTCACGAGGTTCGAACCGATGAATCCCGCCGAACCCGTCACAAGAATCGTCTTCTTGTTCAAATCAATCTTCTGCATATGCTCTATTTTTCAAATTTCAAATTCTTTCTCTTTAAAGATTCGGGCGTTTATTTCAACACGAATTTCACGAATTAGACAAATTTTGCCATGCGGACAGGATAATTATTCCACGAAGCCGTGGACGGCTACAAATTTCACGAACCATCCGGACGGCATTAGTGAAATTTGTAGCACAGAAGGTGCTTTGTGTAATCAATGCTCGCTGCATAGTTTTGTGTAAATTCGTGTAATTCGTGTTAAAATGAGCAATTGTACCCTTTCAATTTTCAATTAACCAAACTTCCTCACCGCCTCCTGATACGTATCCAAACTGCCGATATCGAACCTTCCGGCCGACATCTGCCAGGCATGCATCGTCGTATGTTCCACCATGTAATGCGCCAGATTGCCTGGAGCATCCTTGCCACATCCGTTCTCCACCGAATGGCGCACCAGGTCGAGGTCGCTCTTCAGATAGATGTAGAAAGGAGGGACAGCCCAATGAGACTTCGGCACTTGCGGTTTCTCTTCCATGCCCAGCACCCTCATGTTGGCATCCAGTTCCACCACTCCCGTGCGCTGCAACTTCTCCATCTCCTTCTGTTCATGGCACATGATACATGACGTACCCTTCACCTTGGCAAAGTCCACGAACTCCTGGAAGGAGAAGAACAACAAATTATCCGCAGCCACCACCAGCATATCGTCGTCGATACGCAGTTTCTCCATGGCGAACAGCAAATCACACACGGCACCCAGACGCGTCTCGTTCGTCTCCGTCCCATCATCCACGATGGTCACCGGCTTGGTGTACCGCTGCTCCGCCTTCCACTCCTCAAAAATCGGAGCAAACTTATGATTCGTGATGATGATATGCTCATCAATCTCCGCAATCCTGTCAATGTCATCCAACATTCTGCCCAAGATGGTGCTCTCCCCAATCTTCAGCAATGGCTTCGGAAAGTTCTTGGTCAACTCTCCCAACCTCGTGGCATATCCTGCCGCAATCACTATATTTTTCATTTCTCTCAGAAAATGTAATTTATTTCACACAGAAAGCACAGAACCTTTAGCTCGACGGAGTCAAAACACAGAAATAGTCCACCTGCAGTTTTTCTTCTGGCATCCTGTGCACTTCCTAATTAATCACTCTTTTGATGTTTGACAATATATTATCACAATTAAAGTTCACAAGTAAACCCACCTGCTTATCCATCAGCCTCAAATACGTCAACAGTTGTTTATAATGCACTTTCTGCAACTCCTCCACAGATTTCAGTTCCACGATGATCTGATTCTCGACCAACATGTCCAAACGCAAGAGGGTTTTCAATCTATTCCCTTGATACATGATTGGCACTTCCACCTGTCTTTCAACACGAAATCCCCTCTTTTGCAACTCAAAACTCAGAGCCTCCTCATATACAGATTCCAACAATCCTGGCCCCAACGTCTTATACACATCATAGATTGCGCCTCTCACCTCATATGTCAATTCATTATCAGTCATGACACATCTTGCTTTTTCTGTGTTTTCTGTGATTTCTGTGTGACCTATTTTTCTCTGTGTGGGTCTGGTCATACAAAGCGGGCTCCGTCATCCGGTTTCACGAAATAACACTTAAAGGTCTTTTCATACTCTGGGAACTGCTCGAGGTAGCGTGCCGTCAATTCCTTCTCTATCTGTTCCTGATAGGCAGGATCCACGATGGCGATGCAGGCACCCTTGAAGCCGGCACCGCTGAAGCGTCCTCCCCAGATGCCGGGCAAGGTGCGCATAATCTCATATATGGCAATCAACTCGGGGCTGCCACACTCATAGTTGTGGATGCTCGACTCGCACGAGTCGAAACTCAACTTGCCGAACAACTTCAGGTTGCCCGTCTCCCAGGCTGTCACGCCCTGACGCACACGACGATACTCCGAGTAGAAATGCTCTGCTCTACGGGCAAATCGGGCGGGCATTGCAATCTTCGTCTTCTCGAAAGTCACCTTCGGAATATCCCGCAAGAAGGTCTTATCAAACGTCTTCAGCGGCTGATCCGTATAGGCCAGCATGTTCCACGCCGCCGTCTTGCACTCGTACACACGCAGGTTATAATCGCTGTTCACCAGCGAGCGCGTCAATCCCGAGAAGAAGATGCCCAATGTGAACTCAGGCATCTCGGGGTTCTTCTTGATGACGCGATACTCATTGCTGTCGCAATCCAGGAACAGCAACCCGTCCTTCTTGCCCAAGGCGATACACGCCTGGTCCAGCAAGCCATTGTTCAGCCCGATATACTCCCGCTCCGCCTCCGAAGCAATCTTCACCACCTCGAAAGGCTGCAACGTGATATCGTTCGCCTTGGCAAAAGCCATCACGTAGGCAATCAGCACCGCCGCACTCGACGACAATCCCCCGACCGGAAGACTGCCCTGAATCACTCCCTCGATGCCCCGCTGCAAGGCGAACCTCTTCCTCAGCGCATACTTCGCGCCACGGGCATAGTCACCCCAATGGTGTTCCTTCACCTGCGAAGGAGCCGTCACATCGAAATTCACCTCGCCCTCGAACGAGCGCGACGACAGATGCACATGACCGTCCTCGCACACATTGAACCAGAGGTCCACACCCTTGTTAATCGCGAAACCCGTCACCAGTCCATGCTGGTGATCAACATGCGCCCCCAGCGGACACACCCTGTAAGGCGAAAAAATATGATACTGATAATCCATACTGTCCTCCATATCTGATGAGGCTACAAAGGTAACACTTTTTCCCCTCATCCTCCAAAAACTTCCCCTTTTTTCTCACTCTCCCCCACCCAAATCAACACAGAGGAGTGAAAGCGCTCCCCACTTTCACCCCTCCTCAATTTTCAATTTTCAACTCGGCGGAGCCAATTGTCAATGAGCAATTAATCTCCGTCCTCGTCTCCATCGCCCTCCTCAGGCTTCAGCGACACAGACTCGTTCTCGTCCAGCGAGAGTTTCGAGAGCATGTCCTTGAACGCGCCTCCGGGATAGAACTGAATCTTCTTCACCTTCACCGTGTCCAGCGTGGTCTCCTCCAGCGTGTGCGCCGTCTTCGAGTTGAACGTGGGCTTGAACGAGCCGAACGTACCCAGGCTCACACCGTGACCGATTTCCATGTAGTGCACCAGTGCCGTCAGCAGCGCGTCAATCACCGCCTTCGTCTGCGCCCTGTTCACGCCCACGATCTGAACCATTCCGCACAACTGCTCGTAAGTCACCTGCGGATAGGTCAACTGACGCAACTTGTACACCTCTGGCTTCCCCTCGCGATAAGTCAAACGAGTCTTCGCCTTGCGAATCATAATTCCCATAATTCGTTTCTCCTTTCTTTTTAAGACCCTCCCCAGCCCTCCCTGTTTAGGGAGGAAGACCGTTCGGGTCGTTAGTTAAACATTCGTTTTTGAATCACATATCTATCATTTGGCCATCTGATATTCCTAATCTCTCTCTTCTTTCTGTG
>JAEEGL015844963.1_pt1 | contig 50773 bp, 36 predicted proteins | sample 9134231 | NCBI WGS metagenome assembly JAEEGL01 (sample SAMN16246548, study PRJNA631951) | gut metagenome | biome: gut microbiome; feature: rumen; material: fiber-attached | host: Bos | place: Iran: Karaj | collected 2018-10 | reverse complement strand
GCGAGCGATCGCCGCGGCTCATTTTTTCATATTCTTCCACAAACATAATTATCTAACTCCTCTTCTTTGTTTTACCCTGGTAAACTTGTACAAAGGCATATAGAAACCAGCAAATTCAACACGATCAGCAACCTTTTCCGCCTTAAACGGAATCAAGCCGAGCATCGCTTTGAGTGTACCGAGAATGGTGAGGACCAATTCATCGGTATCGCCAACTGCGATATCGGTAGTCAGCATCTCATCTTTCTGGTCCATGTTCTTTTCCATGAACTCAGCAATGGAACGATCCGAGAAACGATTCAACTCGTTATCAAGAACATCCGTCATGAAGGTGACAGCCTCATCGGGGAAGATATCATCCGCCATCGGAAGTGGATCTTCTTCTAATTCCACCGTCTTTCTCTTGAATGGCATCTGCAAGGAGAAGGAATCAAGATAACCCTGACGGAAGAAAGACAAAGATTCACTCGCCTTAGTCAATGTTGGAAGTTCTTCATAACGAAGGGCAGGATTGGATTTGATTTCCGTTGCTAAGGCAAGAATGACGCGGTCAATCTTACCCTTGACAGTCTTATCCGTACTGGAAAGATAGTTGACCTTCTTTTGTACCGCTTCCGTATAATCGGCGTTTGCCTCATCAATTTCATTAAAGGCAGAAGCAAGGCGGGCAAAGATATCGATAACATTAGAAATCAATTTGATGATGGAGGTCGTCAATTCCGCAGTATCCTTGCTGCGATTAGCAGGTTCAGTCTTGGCTTCCTTGACTAGGAGGGTGATGATACGCTCACTGGCAAGCCACTTCTTTAAAATGGCGATAGTCGGTTGAGCGTATAAGCCAAGAGAGTCAAACGTCTTCATCGGATGATAATATTTTTCCGAGACGTCGACACGGTATTCATCAAAGTGCTGCTTTAAGGCAACATTTGGATCAAGAACGTAGGTCAGACGATTGCCGAAGACAAGAATCTGCTGTCTTAGCAAGGTAACGTTCATTTCCAGTTCATCGGCATTGGACTTGGCGTTGAGAAGCGAACGATACATGTAATCGTCTTCCTTCTCGTCTTCCATCTTGAGTTCCGCATAAGTCTGATGAACCAAAGGAAGATAAGAACCAGCATCGCTAGTCAAATCGTTGAGCAACTTCAAAAACTGAATGGAATAGGCGGGAATATAGATGTTTTCCACCTTGGTCTTGGGATCCTTGGAGATGATGTACCAACCACATTTAGCTAGTTTTCTGACGATGTAATTGACCTTGACACTTAAAACGCTAGAGGAATCATCAGGGTTTAAAACAGTCTCAACATCAACTTTTTCATCTTCACCTTTATCATCGAGCAAATCGGTCTCAACCGAAAACAACTCAAGGATTTCTTCGCCTTGAGAACGTAAAAACTGAACGTAGTCGGTTTTTCTGATATCTGTCTTGTAGACTCTCAGCATGTAGTAGAGAGAGACAAGAGAGAATGCGTATATGGTTTTATATTTCCGGGAGAGCGGGGAGAAAAGGTCTTCCGGCACTTTATCAAACAATCTATTCACAACTTTGCCATCCTATTTTAAATTCCTAGATAAAATTATAATAAATTACTCATTTGAATACAATCAATAACGCGAAATTCTCGCATTTTTTCAACTGAGAAAAGAAAGAAACAACTTTTCATGAATATTACGTGTATGCATGTGTTTTAAACTGCGATTTTCACTTTTCTTTTTTTCTTTCATAGATTGAAAATCAACTAGAAAAAATAACTCATAAAGTGACATCGGTATGAAAAGTAGCATTCTAAAAAGGCGTTTGATTCCTTCTTATGTAACACTTGTATCAAAAGAAAGGTAAAACATACCCGACATTCAGACTTATCGAAGGAATAAATTCAACGAAAATTCAATTCATAATTTCGTAACATTCAGACTTGTTTTTCCCCCTTGCCTATGGCAAACTCTTGTATGATTAGGAAAAAAAGAGTAAAATGCTTTGTCTTTATACGTGTTCCCTTCTTTAATGACACACCTTTTAAAGTAGGCACATAACTATATATCTTGCACATCAAACAATCGACGCACGTATCTTTGATTGTTACTCTTCATTATGGGGTTAAAATTCTAATATGGACCAATCCGTCAAGACGCTTTATCAGGACATCGCACAATATAGCAATAGTGAAAAAATTGCTATTTATTTTCGCAACCAAAAAATCCGCTATGTCGATCTTCTTACCAGAGTGGATTTGATGGCCGACCATCTTTTCAGACTCGGTATCCACAAGGATACTGTCGTCACTCTTTTATCCTACAATGTCCCAGAAGCCATCGTTACTCTTTATGCTTTAAATAAGATTGGTGCCATCGTCTCTGTCCTTCACCCTTTGATTCCTGTCAAAGGTTTATCAGATTCCATCAAGGATACCAAATCAGAATTCCTCATTATTTTGGATATCCGTTACTCCGATTACAAAGAAGAACTCAAGCAGTGCGATATCAGCACCTACTTCATCAGCACCACCATCGACCTTGGATTATTTGAAAAAGGCGGATACAAGAAGAAGTTCATGATGCAGTTAAGCGACGTCGATAACAGCAGAATGTTATCCTCTGTCGATAAGAAATATCAGTTTGTCAGCGAAATCGAAATCAACACTGACCCACTAAAGACCAGTTTCTATCTCCGTTCTGGTGGAACCACAAGTCACATCAAGACCGTCGCCTTAAATGACAAAGCTATCCGTTATGCAGGAAGCAAGGCTCATGACATCCTTTCTCGCGACTTTGATGGTCTATCCATGTTGGCTGTCCTCCCCATCTTCCATGGCTTTGGTTTATCCATGGGCGTTCACGCTCCATTGATGCATGAGGCTTCCATGTATCTCATGATGAAATATGATAGCGATGAAATCGCCACTGCCATCAACAAGAAGCAATTAAATCTCTTACTCGCTGTTCCTTACATGATCAATAGACTCATGCAGAGTCAAAAATTCCGTTCCTGCGCTTTAGAAAATCTCTACATGACCTTTGTCGGCGCTGACAAGATCAGCGATACCTTGGTGAGCGAATTCAACAACCTGATGGAAAAGCATGATTCCGAAAACCGCATCTATGAAGGATATGGTCAGACCGAGATTGTCACCGTCGGTTTTGTCAACACCATCAACGACCACCGCTTAGGTTCCGTCGGTAAACCATTAGCTGGTATTAAAGTCAAGATTGTCAATCCCGAAGATCGTCATCAGGAAATGCCAGTTGGTCAGGATGGCGAGATTCTTATCAGCGGTCCATCCAATTGTCTCGGCTATCTCAACACGCCAAAGAAGAACCAGCCTTTCTTCACCGATAAGAGAGTGACCTATATCGGCACTGGTGATATCGGACATGTAGATACGGATGGTTATCTCTATTTCAAGAATCGTTATAACGATGTCGTCAAGATCGCCGGCTTCAATGTCTATCTTGCGGATATTGAAAAACTAGCCGATGAGATTCAGGGTGTCTTTGATGCCGCTGCCATCTTTGTTCCTAGACCTGAGCATCCTTATATCCATCTGTATGTCGAAAACCATTCCAAGGATGATGAATTGCTCAAGCAGGAATTGTTAATCCACTTAAAGCAGCACTTGATCAAATACTCTATCCCAGAAAAGATTTCTATCTTACCTCAGTTCCCAAGAACCAGTGTAGGTAAGATTGATAAGAAAGCATTGATTCACTTTTAAAAAGAGGATATCCGCACTTGGCGAATATCCTCTTTTTGAGACTAGATAGTATGAGTGGAGGAAGAATACTGAACCTTCTTGGCTTTTTCTTCCTTGTAGTTGTTGTACTTCATGATCAATTTGAGATCATTGGCTTTCAATTCTTTTAATTTGGCTTCCACTCTTTCCTGAGCGATAGCGGCAATCTGACCGGTGGTCATCTTTTCATATTCCTCTGGCATGATCGGTTCACAATAAGCGACCTGAAGAGGATATTGGTGATAATGATAATGTGGATCCATACTTCTTTCAGTAAGCCAGGCCGCGACAGGAATAATCGGTAAATCAAGACGGGTAGCAATCTTAAAAGTGCCACCTTTGAAATTTGCCATTGGGAATTCAGGGCCTTTGGATCTGGTACCTTCTGGATAGACACAGAAGGATAAGTCTGGCTGATCCTTCAAGAGATTGTTGATCTCACGGAAGACCTTAATTTCACTTCTTAAATCTTCACGGTCGATAAAGGCACCATCAATGGAGCGCAAGACAGTGGAGACAAATGGCATCTTGAGAATCTGTTTCTTTCCTAAGAAAGTGACAGGGCGATCAGAATAGGCCATGAAGAAGATAGGGTCGAGAACGGAAACATGGTTAGAAACAAACAAGACCTGACCTGGAGCCTTCTTGAGATTTTCTTCACCGGTGATGATGAATTCTGTCTTGAAGGCACGCTTAGCCAATCTCTTACCTAAGGCATTAGCATAAGCATGTTTTTCCTTGACCGTATATTTTTCTGGATGTCTTAAATAACGGCGGCAATGTCTAGCACCCCACATGATGCTAGGACCACCAGTTAAGACCATACGAATCCATTTACATAATTGTCTCATAATTAGTTGACCTCCTTGTAGTCTGGAGAGACTTTCACTGTTTTCTTCTCATAAAAGATATTGAACGATAAGGCGTTGACGATAGCCATCTTCATAAAGAAGCCACCATCGTTGATGATACCAGAATCATTAAAGACGAGATTGACGTAGTTTTCAAACTCATACATGAAGTTATCCTTGCTTGGATTGAAGATGATGTAGACATTGCAATCCTGCAATTCATATTTGATCTTCAAGGCACCATGATCAAGATTCTCAAATGTGATCTTATTTCTCTCAAGCAAGTAATCATAATCTTCACCAGCCACATCGATGAAGACTTTCTTCATCTTGATGGCATCGATGAAGAAATGGTACATATCTTCGTTGCGATCAAGCAAGTCATAGTGGAACCCATTGATTTCATCACCACTGTTATAGGAGTTTCCGATTTTATTTTTGCTTCCACCGATTTCCTGACCCTGGTGGAATAAAGGAATACCACCAGCAAGAAGGATAGCGGCCGTGCATAATTTGATACGCTTCTTGACTTCTTCATCACTATCATCAGGACAAGCAATCTTGATCTTATCAAAAAGTGTATGGTTATCATGACATTCCACATAATTCACCGACTGCACCACATGATCAAACATTGGAGCAAAGGCAAGGGCAACGGCGGAACCTAATAAAACATGTTTAAAACCATCACGATAGTTGGTATCTCCTAAAAGGTAGCCTTTTACGCCAATTTCACTCTCATTGGATTTGCCTTTGGCAATATCGCGGAAACGATCATTGAAGAAAGAGACATATGGCATGACGTGGGCGTTATAATAGCTGGCTTTCTGTTCTCCAGGAAGGGCAGTCCATAAGTCCCAGCCCTCACCATAATAAAGGAAGTTTGGTTTGATTTGCTTAAGTGCTTCATAGCCAAGTCGAATCGTCTCGATATCCAGAATACCCATCAAGTCGAATCGATAGCCATCCACATCATAGAAATCCATCAAGTGGGTAAGGGAATCGATGATGAGTTTTCTTACCATGTAGTTACGAGATTCCAAGTCATTACCACAGCCGGAGCCATTGGATAATCTTCCTTGGTCATCAGCGCGATAATAATATTTTGGAACTAAGACATTCAAAGGATTATAGATGGTGGAATAAACATGGTTATAAACGACATCCAAAGTAACTCTGATGCCTTCTTGATGAAGAGCGCCGACTAGTTCTCTTAACTCTAGCACTCTGGCATATGGATCATAGGGGTCGCTAGAATAAGAGCCTTCTGGAGAGAAATAACTCACTGGATCATAACCCCAGTTATACATGGAAAATGGATCATCTTCATCGATAGTCTGGAAATCCAGTACTGGCATGAGCTGTACATGAGAAACACCAAGACTGGCTAAATAATCAAGACCGATTGGTAAACCTTTTTCATCCTTGTATCCTTTGGTGGCAAGAGCCTTGAAGGTACCCTTATGCTCAATCGAGGTTAAAGAAGTCATGTCTCTGACATCACATTCATAGATAATGGCTTTTAGTGGATCATCAAAGAAGGGAAGACTATCCGAATGGGTGTCGATCTGTTTCACTCTTTCCGGATTGATAACAAAAGACCAACGGCTATTAGAAGCCATGGAAAGACAATATGGGTCAGCAACAAGAGTGGATTCACCAAACATCAATCTCTCATAAAGATAGGAAGCACCATCATAGTCGCCTTCGACCACCGCTTCAAACACACCGGTTTCAAAGTCGTGGGTCATGGAATAGGTTTCCCATTTTGTTGCGCCATACTTTAAGACGTGCAAAGAGATTTCCACACTGAAAGGAGAATAGACTCTGAAGGTGGTTCTCTCTTTGGTATAGATGGCACCAAGTTTGCCATCATAACGATATTTCCGTTCAAATTCTGGTGTCAAAGCCATGTAGGAAATATCGATGTTGACAAAATAATTCTGTTCCGTGGCAATCTCATAATAATGGCCGGGAACAAAGTTGAAATCATCGCTGACGATGGTATAGATATTGGCCGAATGCGATTCGCTGGTGGTGACCGGCTCAAGTTTCATCGCTGGTTTATGATCGACATAGAGACGGAATTTCATCATCTTGAAATGACAAAATTCCTTGTTGGCATAAACCTCGATGACGTTTTTGGATTTCGCGGTGGCAGATAATGTGTTCTTGGTCATAAGACATTTCCTTTCTGCACGAAACAGACCGCCTTTTTGAACGTTTTGAATTCCTCTAAGAAACGGCGATAGACATTGAATGTCAGGCGGGTGACTCTATGGACTAAAGAAGTATAAGGAATATGGTTGGCATAAGTCTTGCTAAAGGCGTCGACGGCCTGATTTGGTAAGACTAATTCCCTGATGGCATAAGCGTAGGTCTCTTCCTGAATCTTCTTGAAGTCGCTGTTGGAGACTTTCTTATCTAATTTGGCAAAGTAGTTGGTAAGGAAGTGAATCAGCGAGACTTCGTCTTCCGTCTGGAAAGAAAGAAGAATATAGGAATCTTCTCCTCCTTCCTTAAAGGAAGTGGAGACCAAGGTGGCTCTTAAATTGGTCAGGTTATCTTTGAATTCATCGTTTTCCAAAACGATTGTCTTTAAAAGAATCTGATAGAAGGCAAAGGCTAAATCACCATACTTCTCATAGATGTTGGCTCTCGCTGGCATCTTGATACCATAGGTGAGATAGGAATGAGGAGTATCCATCACCTTCTTGGTGAATTCCTGATTGACCTGGGTATAGACTTCATCATAGGTAAATGGTTGCTCTTCAAACTGGCTAGAATGAAGTTGAGGTAACTTCTTGACTTCTTCTAAGACAGCATGAGGATCTTCGTTTGTGGCAATAAATAAAGTGACATTCTTTGGTGAATAATACATATCCTGATATTTCTTCAATGCGGAAGCGTGGATACGAATACCATCATCAAAAGAAGGAATGTAACCATATCTGATGGGCGAAGAAAGATAAAGATTGTTTAAACAACCGCGTTTGGAAGCCTCTAAGGCATCCTTTTCTCTTAAAAGGGAGACATTTCTTTCATTTTCCTTAAATGCTTCAATATCCTTTTCTTCATAACAAGGCTTGGCAATTCTACCCATGAGTTTCTTCACGGGAGCATAGATATCGCCAAGAGTATTAAAGGAATAGCACACATAGGAATAATCTAGTGTGGAAGAAGCTAGAACACCTTCCTTCTTGAAATAGTCCTTCAAGGATTCCGGTAAGATCATATGCATCAGATAATAGGCGGAACCAAAGGGAATCTTGCTAGTAGAAATCTGTTGAGAATGTAAAAATCCACCCTGGGCAATATAGATGGTAGCACTCTTGAGTTTGTTCTTGCTAGGAAGGATGACCACGGTCATTCCATTATCTAATACTTCCTCATAGAAAGGACAACTCAAATGTCCGTAGTCGTGTTTAAGCATGGTGTTTCTCCTTTCTGACAAACAGAAGATCATCGATAAGCAGAGTGTTGATAAAATCGCGATAGCTGTTTCTTGATAAATCCACTCCCTTATCCTGCAAGGATAAATCCTTAGCGATCATCTCTTCATGAATCAACTTGGAAAAAGACATCTTCAAAGAGATTTCCTTCATCTTGTTATCACAAATTGCTGCATCATAACAAGGTGTTAAATCAAAAGGAAGATTCTCTCCGACCTTCAAAGAGATGTGATTGACAATAGAATCAAGTCTACCTTTCAAGGTGGTGATGCTAAATAGCGTATGAGTGCTATCAAGAAGAGTGAAATCCATCTGATAATCGATATAGACCTTCTTTGCTAAATAATCTTTCAAATAAGCGATCAAACCCGCAAAGACTGTTTCCTGAATGAGTTTTTCATCCCTATTTTCAATCATGGCATGTTCAAAGACAAACATGATAGTCTCATCATCAAGATAATCTTTCATAACGACATTGGTAGCTAAAGGAGATTCTTTCAACTCAAGTCCATCCTGATAGTCAGAACAAAGAGATAAAGGTTCAGGTTCACTTGCACCAAAATAGAATAAGTCACCTTTATTTAGACTGCTTACCTGACTAGCTATCTGACTTAAATCATCTGACGTGACAGATTTCAGTTTCTTCTCATCAAAACAGATCGGAGCATAGGAAGAAGAAATCATCATCTTACCAACCGTCAGAGAAGAACGTAAACGAATATAATTTTCGGCTATTATTCTTTCTTTGCAAACAGCAATGTTCTTCTCACTATTAATAAAACCAAGAGAGAAGACATCATTCAGAATCTTTTCTCCTTCCTTGTAAGGATTAGAGAAAAGATACTTCAATGAAGAGGTCTGACTTTGTGAAAGTCTACCTTCCAAAACATAGCCATCATGATAGTAATAAGAAGTAAAACTTAAGGTGGCACCGGCTAACTTGGATAAAGGTTTCTTTAAGGAATATTGCGGAAAATCATTTAAAAGCTGGGTGAATAACACCAAAGTTTCCGCACTACAAGTTCTATTCAGAAACACACGTCTAATGATGACTCTTTCACCATATTCATTCGTGAAAAAGGTAGTTTTGTGACTCATTATTCAAAATCCTCCAAATGAGCAGCAGGGCCTAAGATGAGTTTACCATTTGGACCAAGAGCAAGAATACCATCCGACTGCATACGCACAATAAACTGATCCGCCTTAAGAGAAGAGACCTGGAAAGAACGCATGATGCTAGTCTTGGAAGTGATACCCGTCTGCACCACAAATTCACAGATATCCGTATATAAATCGCCTTCTGGATTGCTCTCTTCTTCCACTTCTTCCTCGACATCAAGATCTAAGAAGTCAGGATCATAGTTTGGATCACCGGCATGCGAACGAACATAATCCAAAACAGTATTCATATCGTGGTTGGAAATATACGGAGACTGAGCACGGATCAAAGATTTCTTACCTGGACACTTGAAGAGCAGGTCGCCCTTACCAAGAAGTGTTTCCGCACCATTTTCATCCAGGATGACGCGAGAGTCGATCTGCGAAGAGCAAGATAAACCGATACGACATGGAACATTAGCCTTGATGATCATTGGAACGGTGTCCTTACTTGGACGCTGAGTCGCAATGATGAGATGAATACCACAGGCTCTGGCCTTTTGAGCAATACGGGTGACATAACGAGTGACCTCATTACCGCCTGTCTGCATCAAATCAGCAAATTCATCGATGACCGTGACAACATATGGCATGTTTTCATACTGCAATTCATGACCGCGACGAAGATCGTTATAGTCACCTAAGTTGGCACAACGGCATTTGCTCAACACGGCAAAACGACGATCCATCTCATCGCAGAGTTTCTTCAAGGCAAGAATAGCACTTTCAGGTTTGGAAATGACTGGACAGAAGAGATGAGATTCATCCGCATAACGAATGAATTCGACCTGCTTCGGGTCAATCAACATCAATTTGACCTGGCTTGGATAAGTTCTCATGATCAAAGTCATGATCATAGAATGAATCAAAACAGACTTACCAGAACCGGTAGTACCAGCAACTAACATATGGGGCATCTTATCAAGCGGGAAAGTGATGATTTCACCACCGATATCTTTACCGATAGGAAGAAGAAGCGGATGTTCTTTATCCTGTTGGATGAACTGGAACATATCCTTGAAGGAGACAGCCATCGGAGCGATGTTACCAACTTCGATACCAGAAGTAGAACGACCCTGAACAACAGTTTCTACACGAACAGACATATCGCCGTTAAGCGCACGCTGGAATTCACTGGTAAGGTTAGCAATCTTATCGGCTTTTTCACCATGTTCAGTCTCAACGTTGAAACGAGTGACAGAAGCACCGATGGTAAAAGTCGTAGCTTTGGCTTTGACGGCAAATTCATCAAAAACCTTGTTGATGATATTGGCTTTTTCCTGGGCAGATTCGGTATTCTTTTCCATCTTGGCCGAATCATCGATTTCTTCAAGCAAGGAGTCGTTAGGAAGCTGATAGTAATAATCCTTAGGAACATCGGAAACATATTTCATCAAGGAAGCGACTTTTTCTTCCTTAGCACGCTTCTTGGCAAGAAGGGCATCAGCCTGTTTCTTCTGCTTGCGAGCAAAGTATTCTCTTTCCTTCTGCTGTTCGATTTCTTCATCAGACATCGTTTTTTCTTCTATGGCTGGAGCCTGTTCACTTTTCACTTCAAAGGTTGGAGCAGGAGTCATCACTGACTTATTGCTCTTGACGGCAAACTCAGCTGGCTTAGCTGGAGTATAAGCAGGAGCGGAATAACTCTGAGCTGGTCTAGAGGCAGGATTGAAAGAATTTTCCACAGGCGCTCTTCTGCCATAAGGGTCAGCATAATTACTTGGATAATCTCTTACTTGTTCCTGAACAGGAATGGATTGATCTTTGCTTAGAGCATTTCTTGAAAATTCCTGGGCTCTAGTAGATAAATCATCGTTTGCATAAGAATCTCTGACAGGAGAATAAGCAGACTGAAAAGGATTATCATCCATCATCTGAGGTTTACTTTGAGGATAACTAGAAGGCTGAGGATTAGCATAACGAGGCTGAGGCTCCGTTCTCGTGGTTCTTGATGGCGTAGCGGCCATAGCTGGAGCAGAACGGAATAAAGATTCATCAATTGGGGAAGGCTCTTCTTTTGCTTTAGCCTGCTTAGCCACATGGAAATGTTCTTCTACCTTGGAAGGAGTCTCGCCGACAGAATCGGCCATGTTAGGATTGTAGGCTGAACCATCAGCAGAGGTAAAAGAACCCTGTTCCATCTCTGCCCACTTCTTGCTAAATGGGGCAGTGGCATTGCTAGTAGGAGTAAAGGAAGATAAATCGCGAGTCTCTTCCTTCTCCAGGGGCACATCTTCTCCATTGATCTGACGGGCAAGGTAGGAATTGTCCTTGCCTTTGCCAGGCTGATAAGGAGAAGAATATTTGACTTTATTTTTTCTATCTTCCTGGATGGTTCGAACAGCACTTCTTATCGGACGGAAAAGAAGTAAGGCAACACCAACAAGCATGACAGCAGAAAAGAAAATCGCATCGCCGATGATGCCCCAGATAGAACCAAGGACAGTCAGCATCAATAATCCAACATAACCACCACCTAAGACGGATAGAGATTCATAAGAGTCGATGACCCATGGACTTGTGGCAAAAGCGACCATTCTATCGCCATAGAAACTGTTTAGTGAAGCAAAAGCGACCTTGCCAGTAGGAAGGGCGTAGATAGGGAAGGAGCCAAAAGCCAAAGTTCCAAGAATGACAAGTAAGATACCAGCATAGATGATATTCTGTTCCTTGTATGGGAAAAACTTATGGGTGATCAAAAGACGAAGACCAATCACACCAATTGCAACTAAGATTAACGGGTAGAACATACCAAACAGGTAGCCAAGATAGTACACCATAAAAGTACCGATGACAGTCTTACCCGTGCCACCGATCATGGCGATAAATAACAAAATCAAACCAGTACAGCCATATAACCAGCCTCTGATTGTGCCAGAGGCATTTTTCTCGACGTTCTTTTCTCTTTTATTCTTCATGGTATTATTCAAGAATTCCTCACGCTAAAAAGTATACCACATGAAAGGGTGTTTTTTTCTTTCTTAAAGAAAAAGTTCACTTGAAATGTGTTCTATTTTATCAAGCGTTTCAAAAAGTAAAAAAACCAATTTTTTCCTGCAAAAAAGGCGAGGATGACCCTCGCCTAGAGATTCAGACTAACGATTGCAGTATGAGACAAAGCGCTTAAGGCCAGCAAAACCTTTCTCATCCTGCTTATAGACACCAGCACATTCCAAGACTTTCTTGAAAGTGAGACCAACCTCACGATCAAAGATTCCATCGATGTTGCTTTGATCTAACGTAAGATACTTGCCTATAAAAGAAGAGACCCAAGAGGCGTGTTTCTTAGTCACTTCATCAGCCAGAAGATTCTTGGCAAGAAGGGCATCTTTTACCATCTGTAACTCATTTTTCAAGCGAGATGGTAAAACCGCTAGGCCCATAACTTCAATTAAACCGATATTCTCTTTCTTGATGTTCCATAATTCTTCATGAGGATGATATACACCAAGTGGATAATCCGTTGTCGTGATATTATTACGCAGAGCTAAATCGAAAGCAAACTCATCACCAATCTTATGGCAAATTGGAGAGATGGTATTATGTGGAACACCATCAGTTTCAGCATAGATGAAACTTTCTTCATCGCTATATCCTCTCCATTGATCAAGGATATAAACCGCTAAAGCTAACAGTTTTTCCTTGTCCTTGGACTGAATACGAATGACACTTAATGGCCATTTGAGATAACTGGCTTTGACATCCTCAAAGCCTTTGAAGGATAAATCAAAGACTTTCTCTGCTTTGAGCATTGGGAAAAGATAATTACCGCCCTGATAATGATCATGAGTCAGAATGCTTCCTCCAACAATCGGAAGGTCAGCATTGGAACCTAAAAGATAATGAGGGAACATCTCGACAAAGGCAAGAAGGTGCTTCAAGGCACTTTCATTGATGACCATAGGAACATGTTTGCTATTGAAGATGATGCAGTGCTCATTGAAATAGGAATAAGGAGAATACTGCATAAAGAAATCATCGCCAGCTAAGTTTAAAGGAATGATACGAATGGTTTCTCTAGCGGGATGATTGACTCTTCCGCGATAGCCTTCATTCTCCTTACAGAGTTGGCACTTAGGATAGGAGGATTGTTTCATCGTCTTTGCTGCCGCAATTGCCTTAGGATCTTTTTCAGGCTTGGAAAGATTGATGGTGATATCCATATCGCCATATTCGGTTTCTACCTTCCAACGCAAATCCTTCTTGATTCGATAAGAACGGACATAATCCGTATCCTTGGAAAACTGATAATACCAGGAAGTGGCTTCTTCTGGACTGTTCTTGTAGCGTTTTTTAAATTCCGCAATAACAGAAGAAGGACGAGGGGTAAAGCAGTTCATGATTCTTGTATCAAATAGATCACGGTAGACAACAGAATCCTCAATAAGATGTTCTTCTACCGCATAATCAAGAAGTTCCTTCAAGGTCGATTCTAAATCAACATCCTTAAAACTTTCTTCAGGTTGGTTATATTCATCAAGGTTTAAAACATCTAACAACAAATTCGTCGAATAAACTTCCTCTTCTGGAAGAATCAACTTTTTCTCTAACGCATAAGTGACGATTTTCTTAATCGCTACATTGACATCCATTAAATGATTCTCCTTCCGCCTTCACCAACATCGAGGGTAGCAAAACTAGCTGTAAGGCCGGTCTTAGAATGATATTCTTTGCCCACATTTTCCTTAAAGGCTTCAACAAACTGATCCTGGACAATGGAGACGGTATTTCCACCCCATCCTCCACCAGTCTCACGAGAGCCATAGACACCCTTTTGACTTCTGGCAGCATCGACTAAAGCGTCGATTTCAAAACAGGTAGCATCATAGTCATAACGCAACGAATCACCAGATTCATTTAACAAGCGCCCAAAGGTATCGATATCATTGAGCTTTAACGCCTTGACCGCATCAACCGTTCTCTGTTCTTCATAAATGGCATGCTTGGCTCTAAGGCGACAGATATCATCCTTGATGACATGTTTGTATTGTTCAAACTGTTCTGGAGTAAGTTCACAAAGATTCTTGATATCACAAACTGTCTGCAAATCTTTTAAAGCCATCTCGCATTCTTTTCTTCTATCGTTGTAGTGAGAAGAGACTAAAGAGTGTGGCTTATTGGAATTGGTCACAATAATCTTGCAGTTTTGTAACACCAAAGGAACATATTCATATTTCAAAGTTGCACAATCAAGAAGCATAGCCTGATTGCGTTTACCCATAGCAGAAGCAAACTGATCCATGATACCGCAGTTCATACCGTTGAATTTGTTTTCCGCTTCCTGACCAAGAAGAGCAATTTGGATTGGAGAGACATCGAAGCCGAAGAAATCCTTGATCATGGTTCCGATTACTACTTCCATTGCTGCGGAAGAAGAAAGACCAGAACCAGGGATATTACCCCAAACAAAGACATCAAGACCACAAGTGATTTCCATGCCGTGTTGCTTAAATGCCCAGATGACACCCTTAGGGTAATTGATCCATCCATCTTTTTTCTTATAAACCAAATCATCAAGTGAGGATTCCATAATTCCACCCTTACGATAATTGTAGGAATAGAATCTCAATTTTCGATCATTTCTTTTGCGAGCAATGGCATAATTGCCAACCGTCAGAGCGCAGGGGAAAACGTGTCCGCCATTGTAATCGATGTGTTCACCGATCATGTTGACACGACCTGGAGCAAAGTAGGCTCTGATATCGCCACCGTCACCAAAATTCTTCGTAAACAAATTTGCCATCTGAATTAGAGTCATAACAAAACCTCGTCTTTTCGAAACAAAATTATTATATGCTTTCTTCCTTCACTTTGAAATCTCCAGTCACAAGTAAGTCGATTTTTGGCAAAAACTGTTTCATTTTCCACAAAGAAAAAGTAAAACGCTCACAATTGAGAGCAAAGAATCACAATATAATTGATTTTATTTTAGAAAATACTATGATAATTAAGGCTAAAATATAGAATATATTATATATAGGTGAAATTACATGAGTTGGTTCAACAAACAATTAAGTCGCATCAATGACGCCTTATTCGACCACCCCAAAACTAGACAGGGGTTAGACTGGGCATGGAAGTTCTTTATCACAGCAGCATCCTGCTTTGTCTTTGCTTGGGGATTCAGAGCCTTTATCAACCCCTCTGTCAACTGTGCTGTCCACTGGACCATGCAAAACACAGGCGCTACTCTTGAAGGAGCTATTGAAATTGTCAACAACAGCGGTGTCAGCCACTTAGTCTCCGGCGGTGCCTCTGGTATTTCTCAGGCGATTGTCAAATTCATCAATATCTTTGGTGACTTACGTCAGATTGAAGCTAGCGTCATCTCCATTCTCTACTTCATACTGAATGTCCCGCTTATCATTCTTGCCTGGTTCAAGATCTCTAAGCAGTTTACCGTCTTCACCCTGATCAATGTCGCCTTAGTCTCTTTATTCAACTACCTCATCCCTGATGAATGGGTCTATAACGTCATCAACATCTATGATGATATGATTGCCAGATGTATCTTCGGCGGTATCACCACCGGTATCGCTTCTGGTCTTGCTATGATGATCAACACTTCCGCTGGTGGAACCGATGTTCTTAGCTTCTATGTCGCGGAAAAGAAATCAACCGGCGCCGGTCACTTCTCGTTTGTCATCAATGGTTGTGTCATTCTTGCTAACGTCTTGTTTGGTATCATCGCTCACACTTCTAATCCAAGCGTCAACCCACAGGCCAGTTCCGAAATCATCCGCTACGCGCTTTACACTCTGATTTACTTATTTGTCTCAACCAATGTTCTCGACTTGCTCAACATCAAGAACAAGAAACAGCAGTTGCAGATCTTTACTTCCAATGAGACCATTCCTCAGATCATGATTCACGCCTTCCCTCACAGCGCCACCATCGTGGAAGCCAAGGGTGCCTACACCGGTCAAAGACGTTTGATGATCATCATGGTTGTTTCCAAAAATGAAGTCACCAAGGCAACCTCGATTGTGAAAAAAGCCGATCCTCTTGCCTTCGTCACTGTTACAAACTTACACCAAGTCTATGGACGTTTCTATATCCGTCCAATCGAATAATCATAAAGGAGAAATTGATATTATGGCTACAAACAAAGAACTTGCTGATCTCATCTTCCCAGATGTGAAAGAAACCGTTAAGGATTTAGAAAAACGTTATCCTGTCCGTCAGTTACCAGAAGGCGCTGAAGTCACTCGTTTTGCTCCTTCCCCAACCGGCTTTTTACACACCGGTTCCCTTTTCACTGCCCTGATCGCTTATAGTTTTGCCAAGCAGTCTCATGGTGTCTACTACTTCCGTTTGGAAGATACCGACCAGAAGAGAGAAATCGCCGGTACCGGTTTAGACTTAGTCAAACAGTTAAAGAATTTCGGCATCGTTGCTGATGAAGGCTATTATGGCGATCATGAAGAAGGTATCTATGGTCCCTATGTCCAGTCTCAGAGAGCTGAAATCTACAAAGTCTGCATCAAGGAACTCTTGAAGAAGGGCAGAGCCTATCCAGATTTCTGCTCCAAGGAAGAGTTGGAACAGTTAAGAGAAGTTCAGCAGGCCAACAAGGTCGTTCCTGGCTACTATGGCGAATATGCCAAGTACAGAACCTTATCCAACGATGAATATATCAAACTCATCAAGGAAGGTAAGCCATATGTCATCCGTTTCAAATCCAAGGGCAATGCCGCTAATCACGTCAAGGCTCACGATGATATCCGTGGTGATATGGATTTAACCGAAAACTATCAGGATATCGTCATCTACAAAGCTGATGGTCTTCCAACCTATCACTTTGCTCACTTAGTCGATGATCACTTCATGGGTACCACTGTTGTCACCCGTGGTGAAGAATGGATTTCTTCTCTTCCAATCCATCTTGAATTGTTTGAAACCATGGGTTGGAAAGCCCCAAGATATGCTCATTTACCAGTCATCATGGTCAATGACAAGGAAACCGGCAACAAGAGAAAACTCTCCAAGCGTAAGGATCCAGAAGCCGCCGTTTCCTTCTTCTTACAGGAAGGTTATCCAAAGGATGGTGTCATCCGTTATCTTTTGACCATCGCCAACTCCAACTTCGAAGCCTGGATGATGGAAAATCCAAAGGCTCCTGTCTCTGAATTCACTCTCTCCTTCGATAAGTTCTCCTTAGATGGTGCTCTCTTTGATATGCCAAAACTCAACAACATCTCCAAGGAACTTCTTGCCAACTATGACAAGACCACTTTCACTAACGAATGTTATGAATGGGCGAAAGAATATAATCCATCCTTAGCCGAAAGAATCGATTCTAACAGAGAATTATTTGAAGCAATCATCAACATCGAAAGAGATCAGGAAAAGCCAAGAAAAGACTATGAGAAGTTCTCCGATGTCGAAGAAAAGATCAAGTTCTTCTATCCAGAAGATTACAACACTCTCATCAAGGCTAACCCTCTTCCATTCAACGAGACTTTATCCCATGATGTCATCAAAGAAGTCTTAGATGACTTCATCGCTTCCTGGAACATCGATTCTCAGGATGAGAACACCTGGTTTAACGATATGAAGATCCTTGGTACCAGACACAATTTCTGCGATGACAGAAAGGTCTACAAGAAGAACCCAAGCGAATATAACGGTTGGTATGCGGATTGCATCTCTATTGTCAGAGTTGCCATCTGTGCCTCTACTCAGTCTCCAAAGCTCTTTGATGTCTTAAAGATTTTAGGCAAGGAAGAAGTCGCCAGACGTATCGAAGCGGTCAAAGCGACTTTATAAATATCAATGGCGACATCCATAGACGCCCCTAAGAAGAAAGGCAAGCACGTCAAGTTAGCCATCGAAATCATCTTCTTTGCTGCTTTGATGGTGTTTGCCGTCTTCTACATCTTAAAAGACGACCCCGCCACAACCTTCTCCTTGATGGGAAAGGCAAGTTTTTTTCCGCTTTTTTTAGCGATTCTGATCTTGCTTGTCACCCTGATTTTAGATGGTTTGAACATCACCTTGTTATCTAGACTCTACAGTGGTAAATATCAGTTCCATCAAGGTTTGGTCAACGTTTGTGTCGGCCAGGTCGTGGGTGTCTTTTTAAAAAGTGGTGCCAGCATTGTTCAAGCCTATACGTTTACCAAACAGGAAATCAAATCCGCCCAGGCAGCCAGTATTCTGACGATGAATTATCTCGTCTTCCAGATTTCTTTGATTCTGTATTCTGTTGTCATGGTCGTCTTTGGTTATCCTTATGTGAAAGACATTCCAATTGATTTATTAGGTGGTTTACCTTTAGTCGTCATCTGCATCATCGCTTTTGGTGTGCAGTTAGTCTTCCTAGGCTTGATTATCGGCCTGGGTTTTTGGCGTGGTTTCCATCGCTTTGTCTTAAATACCGGTGTCGATTTTCTTGCCAAGCTTCACATCTTGAGAAATCCCGATGCGACCAGAAGAAAATTGACGCTTCAGTTTGCCACCTATCGCGTGGAATTAAAACGATTGTTCCACAACATTCCTTTGGTGATTGTTCTTTTTGCCTCTAACCTGTTAAAGAGATTCCTCTTAGGTATCATTCCCTATATCATCTTCTGGTCATTGAATGCGGATTTATCCAATCTCAGTTTTGCTGAATCCTTATTTGGTACAGGATACGTGGATGTCGTTGCTTCCTTTATCAATGTCGGTGCTCCGGAAATCATGTTCCAGTCTTCCTACACCTATTTCCTTGGCGGACAGTTCTCTTCTCTTGCCTCAGCTGCCAACCTCTTATGGAGAAGTGTCACCTTCTACTTATTATTTATCATCGGCTTATTAACCTTATTATTATATAGAGGCGCACCAAAGAGACATGAGCTTCTTTCCAATACGGCAACCATCTACGATTTGGAAATCACCAACATCCAGGAAGATGAATCGACTAGAACCTATCTTGATTCCATCTATAAACCAAATAGCAAACGCCGTTCTTTGCTTACCCCAACGGAAGTCAATGAATCCTTCAGAAGAATCAGAGAAAATATCCTAGGTAAGACCGAAGAAGCAACAGAAGTCATTCAGGATAAAGATTTAACGACGCTTCTTGAAGAACAAAGGAAACACTTAGCAGAGATTCAGACAGAAGTTGCCAAAGTCATTGAAAAAGAAAAACCGGATGCGGAAATCCAGATGGAAGCCAAACAGGACATGGAAATTCATGCCAACAGGCAAAAGCGCAAAGATTTACGTAAACGCGCTCGTCTTGACCGCAAGAGAATGAAAGCCCAGAAGAAGTTGCAGGAAGACCTTCTTCGCATGCAACCATCTGGTACTACCATGAAAGAAGATGAACAACACAATCTTCATTTCTCCTCGGATGATGAAGTGACCGAAATCTCTGCCATGCCATCTTCTGTCGAGACTAAGGAGTAATCTTTGCTATGAAATCTAGCCATACGATCAAAGATATCCAGACTAGAAAAAAAGGAATTCTTCTTTTGGTTGATGAAGAAGAATTCTTTCTTTCTCCTGACAGTTATTCCGATCATTTTTATTACCCTGGTAAGCAATTATCAAAGGAAGAATACCAGGATCTCAAGCGTGAAAGCAGGGATAAGAAAGCCAAAGACTACCTATTGAAACTGATCACTTCAAGACGTTATACCCACCAGGAACTCTACAACAAACTAGAAAGCAAATACCATTTAGGATACAAAGAAATCGAGTTGCTTCTTTTACCCTACATCCAATCTCAAATCATCGATGATAAAGCTTATGCCTTAGATTATGCTGAAAGCAAAATCGAACAAGGATATGGTAAGAAATATATTCTCGAACATCTGAAAGTCAAAGGAATCAAGGAAGAAATCTTAAAAGTTCCAGAACTAGAGGAAATCTTTCTTTTATCTCTCGACCAAATTGATAAACTCATCAGCAAAGCGGATAAAAGCAAGAAAAACAAAACCATCGAGGAAAGAAAGACATCCATTCTTCAATTTCTTCTTCGCCGAGGATATTCGTCATCCATCGCCAAAAAAGAAATCGAACACTTCTATTCTTCACTCAGTCCAGAAGAAAAAACACAAGAAGCGAGAAATCGCGTCAATTTGCTAAAGAAAGAAGCCGATAAATGTTATAATTTCCTTGTCCGTCATAACCAACTCGACGCCCGCAAGAAGAAGGATACGATGATCAGAAAACTTCTCTCCAAGGGCTTCCACTATGAAGAAATCATGACCATACTTACGGAGGATTACGAATTTTATGATTAAAGATATTTTAGGAAACGAAGGATATATCGATGGCATCTTCATGATCAAGCAGGCAACCGAAGCTGTTTCCAACAGCGGTTCTCATTACCTCGCCTTGACCTTACAGGATGTCTCTGGCACTATCGATGCCAAGAAGTGGTCTATCGACCCAGGTGATTTAGAAATTGCCATCGCCGGTGCCTTGATTCGCGTTCAGGGTATGTCTAGCGTATATCGTGGACATCCACAGTTGAAGATCAATGAACTTGATGCAGTCGATGAATCAGAAGTCGACCTATCCAAATATATCCCTGTTGCACCAACTCCTCTTGATCAGATGAAGAAGACCTTGCAGGAATACATCGATATGATTCAGGATAAGGATCTTCATGACATCACTCAAAACGTCATCAAGGATCACTATGCTGCTTACACCACCTATCCTGCTGCTGTCACGGTCCATCACGCTTATGTCGGCGGTCTTCTTTTCCATTCCTTATCCATCTGCTCTCAGGCGATCAAGGTTCAGGAACAGTACAGTTATTTAAGCAGAGATTATCTTATCGCCGGTTCGCTTTTGCACGATATTGGTAAGACCAAGGAATTATCCGCAGCCAAAGCTCCATCCTACACCAGCGAAGGTAACCTTCTTGGTCACATCTCCATCGGTGCCATGATCGTCTATGAAGCTGGTATCAAGATGAACATGGATAAAGAAAAACTCGATGTCCTTGTTCATATGATCTTAGCTCACCATGGCGAATATGAATTTGGTTCACCAAAACTACCGGCTACAGCCGAAGCTTATGTCTTACATTCCTTAGATGATCTTGATGCCAAACTCGAATGCCTGCGTCTTGCTTATGATAAGACCATGGAAGGTGATTTTACCGGCAAAATCGTCTGGATGGAAAACAGCAACTTCTACAAGCCAAAAAAACTCAGTTAGTAACAAAATCATTTTGTATTTTTAATTTGTTGTGATAAATATATATAAGTCTTGAATTTTAAAGGAGGTTTCTATGGCAGAAAATAATGATGAAATCTTAAATGTCATTGGCGATATGAGTTTCCTTCCACAGGAAGCCAAAGATGATAATTTAGGTCGCAGTTTCCCAAAACTTCGTTCCACTGAAAAATTATTCCGTCTTGTCTTTTGCTCGGCTTTACTTGTCAGTGTCATCAATTACTTAGTCTTCTTATTCGTCAAAGGTACAGACGGTTATTTCTTCAATTCTTCCCCAACTGGTAACTATGGTATCACCGGTATCATCTTCACCTGTCTGATGGTCGTCATCTTCATGTTGGCCCACTCTTATGGCTATCTATATGACACCAAGCTCAGCTTAGATAAAGACAGCAAGAAAGTTGCTCTTCAGCACGCGATTGGAACTTCCTTATATTATCTTGCTTTCGCTTTCTTCTATGTCGCAATCTTTACCACAGTCTTAAGACCATATGTCTTTACCACCTACTTCAGCGCCGAAGGTGGCTTTGCTCAGACTTTAGGTATTTTCACTCTTACCATCATGATGTTTATCACACTTGGTGGTATCGTTCTTAGCTTCTTAAAGCCCAATATTTCCAAGATTTATAACTGTGTCATCTTAGCCTTAGGCTTATGGGTTGTTGTCTTCTTCTCCAGCATTTTCAGTCATGCTCACAGTTATTCTGTCTCCAGCAACTACGCCATCATGTTCTTCATCTTTGGTGCTGTCTTTGCTGATTTAGCCTTACCTTTCTATCTCTTGCAGAAGAAGGTCGGCTTAAGAAGCGTCTTCCATTCTCTTTTAGCTATCTCCGCCGTCTTTGAAGCCTTAGCCATTCTCCTTTATGGCATGGTCACTTTAGGATAACGATACTAAGCCAGGCTATTGTAGTCTGGCTTTTTCTATGCCCTGAAATTCAAGTTTTATACGTTTATAAATAAATATAATTTATTTACTAGATTTACTTTGCTATAATTTTTAATGAGCGAAAAATCGCTAACGAGGTACATCATGGAAGAAAACAAAGAACTGAATGAAGAATTAAACACCCCTGCTACTGATGAAGGTGTCGAAAATAATAACATCGATCCAACTATGCCAGCGGCTGTCGCTGCTGAGATGGTTCAGGAAGAAGAAAAACCAGCTGAAGAAGAAATCACTGCTGTCACCGCTGACCTAAGTGAGGAACCAAAGAAAGCCGATGACGTCACCGGTATCTACAATGGCTCTGCTCAGCATTTAGACAACACCTATTTCAATCCAATCCGCTATATTCACGATGGTACCATTTCCATCGATGATGATATGGAAAAAAATCGCGCCACTTTCAACGCGAAACTCAGCAAGTCTAAAGTCATCGACATCGTTTCCATCATCATGATGGTCTTAGCTTTTGCTGGTGTCATCATCGTCACTTCTATCAATCGTGAAAATACCGAGATGGCTTGGTTGACCTGGGTCATCTTAAGTATCGCTTTAGCCATCATCGTCTTCTCCTTTGTCTTAACCACCATCTACAACAAGAAGAACGCCAAGTTCACTCAGGACTATCTCAACGACTATGAAGATATGCTCAATGGTTATGTCATCTCTGACTTGAACATCAACAACCCAACCTTATGCGTTCAGGCCAAGGTCGATGATCAGGATATCATCCAGGCTCACTACTTCCGCACCATCAACAGAATCGAATCCAGAGCTGTCGTCGAAGGTCAGCGCAATGGCTATCACTTCTCTTTAGCAGAAGTTGCTGTCGTCATCCCAACCATCTCCATTGCCGCAGCCAACAAGAAACCAGAAGACTTGGTCAACCTCGATGGTTCTAGATATATTCCTGAAAACATTCCTAGTACCTCCACTGGCACTGAAGAAATCGCTTCTCAGGATATGACCATGGTCGATCTTGACTTAGCCGATGAAAAGCAGGCTAAGAAGAGAGAAAGAGACTTAAAAGCTGCTAATGCCAATAAGCAGACTGAAACCGCCACTGGTTTATTCGGTAAGATCTATTCCTATGGCTTTGCCGTCAATAGCGAAGAAGCCTTCATCCTTGCCTTCATGGGCAATCAGGATAACACTGTCTTACCAGACTACTTGACTGGTTTTAAAGCCGTCAAGGTTCCATCCTTGAGAAATAACATTGTCGTCTATGCCGTCAATCCTGTCTCTGTTTCCAAGTTCTTTGATGAAGAAGGTTGCTCTCTTATCAACGATATTGCTCCAAATACCGTTGTCCAGTCCGCCTTCATCTCCATCAACTCCTATGGTTCCAAGGTGGGTATGACCCTCTCTGATGACATCATGCAGCTTCCTATCAAGCAGTTGGCTCACTTAGGAAGTTTCGATCTTTACAAAGACTGCACCGATAAGGCCTTCGCCTTTATCGATTATGTCGCAAGCAAAGCTGGCAAATAAAAAATGAAAATTACTCAATACGTTACAAGTTCACCTGAAGAGACCAAACAGATCGCCGCTGACCTTGTTTCTACCTTCCATGGTGGTGAGGTCATCAAAGCAATCGGTGAAATGGGTTGTGGCAAGACCGCCTTTTGTCAAGGTATTGGCAAAGCCATCGGTGTCAAAGGCATCATCAACTCCCCAACCTTCAACCTGATCAAGGTCTATCAGGGTGAAAAACTCACTCTCTATCATGTCGATTGTTATCGCTTAGAGGGTGTCGATGAAGAAAGAAAAGATCTCGCTCTTGACGAAGTCATGGGCGACAAGAAAATCATCACCTATATTGAATGGCCTAATTACGGCAGTGAAGACATCATCAATTACCATCCTGTCATCACCGTCAGATTGAGTTATTTAGATGACGAACAAAGAAAGATTGTGATTGAAGATGAAAGATTCTAAAGAAATTTCCTTATATCTCGATACTGCCACCAAAGCCTTGGCCGTGGCCATGAAATGCGCTGATAAAGTCAAGAGTTATGATCTTGGCAATCCTAAATGCGCTTTAGAAAGAACCCACTTAGGCATCAAGCTTTTATGTGAGGATCTCAGCTGCTCCATGGTGGATATCGACAAGTATTATTGCCTTCTTGGTCCAGGTAGCAATACCGGTATCCGTCTTGGCTTAACCATTCCAAGAACCATCTATGCCTTAAATCCCAACATCAAGTTATTTGGTATCCCTACGATGGAACTTCTCACCATGGTTGCTCCTGTGGCTGCCTTAAGTGACCGAAACGGCAATATCTTCCTTGCTCATAAGGATGAAAAGGGTGTTACCACCTATCAGAGAATCGATAAGAAAGATATCTCATCCCTAAAGAAAGAAGAGGCCATTGTCGTCGAAGAAAATGATACCTTGGCCAATGAAGAATTAGCCTCTCAGAATCTTATCAAGGTTTCTGTCATCGACCTGATGATGAAATATGAATCCGCCTTCAAAGACTTCTCTAGCGATGAAGAGAATTACCTTCCGGAGTACGTTTTAAAAATATGATAGTCAAAGAAGCAGAAGAACAGGATATCCTCTCCTTACTTGAAATCGGTAAGAGAATTCACGATTTCAAACCGGAGAGCGAACTTCCCTTTTATAGCGAAAGCTTAGGCTTTGAACTTTACGTCCTTGCCAAAGACGATGAGACCAACATCGGTTTTGTCTGCGTCAGATTTGATGACGACACCGAAGCCGAGATCGACTATATCGCCATTGATGAAAAAGAAGAAGGTAAAGGCTATGCCACCATGCTTCTAAAAGAAGTCATGGAAGAATTGAAACGTAACGGAATTACGAAAATCTATCTGGAAGTCCGTTCCAGGAATCAAAGAGCCATCTCCCTTTATGAGAGAAACGGCTTTGTTCAATATCGTGTCAGAAAGCATTACTACAACGATGATGATGCCCTCTGCTATGTCAAGGAGGCATGAAATGAAAGATGAAGTTATTCTCGCAATCGAATCGTCTTGTGATGAGACCGCCATTGCGATATTAAAAAACGGAAAAGAACTCTTAGTCAATTCCGTCAATACTCAGATTGAAGACCACAAGCGCTTTGGCGGTGTCTACCCCGAACTTGCTTCTCGTCTTCACTTACAAAACATCACCAAAGTCTTAGCCTACGCCTTATCCTTAAAAGACTTTGACTATAAGACGATCACCCATGTGGCTGTCACTGGTGGTCCTGGTCTTCCCGGCGCCTTACAGATCGGTGCCATGGCTGCCAAGACCCTTGCCACTTATCTGAATGTACCTTTAGTCTCGGTTCATCATTTGGCTGGTCACATCTACGCCAATGAATATGTCACCGACTTCAAGTACCCATTGATTGCTTTGATTGCCAGTGGTGGCAATAGTGAAATCGTCTATCTTCCTTCCCCGATGAAATTTGAAATCATCGGCGAGACCGAAGATGATGCCATCGGTGAAGCCTTTGATAAGGTCGCCAGAGAACTCGGCCTTCCTTATCCAGGCGGTGTCAACCTCGATAAGATTTCTAGAGAAGAAGGAATCAAGACCTTCCCACTTCCTAAACCAAAGGTCTCTGGTTACAATCTGTCCTATTCTGGTTTAAAATCCCATCTCATCCGTATGATTCAAAAAGAAGCACGCGATGAAGAAGGTAAGATTCCACTTGATGTCATCAAATCCTATGCCAGAAGCACGGAAGAACACTTCGTCAACCAGGTGTTAGATAAATTGCATCAGGCTGCAGTGGACTATCATGTAAGACAGGTCGTTGTCGGCGGAGGTGTCTCTGCTAATTCCTACCTGAGAAGTCACGTTAGCGAAGTCTTCAAGAATGACGATATCGAAGTGATGCTTCCACCATTATGGTGCACGACAGATAACGCAGCCATGATTGCCAAAGCTGCCCATCATATGATTGAGTTAGGTCATCTTGCTCCACTTAGCATGACAACCAAACCAAACCGCAATTTAGAAGATGAATAAGGAGAAAATCAACTATGGATTTACAAGAAAAATATACAATCAGCGATTTATTCAAGAAAGTCGAAGATAAGACCATCAACGAATTAGAAGGTGTCGAAATGACCTTCGGCGGCTTTGTCCGTTTCAACCGTTTCGGTGGCAATGTCGGCTTTGTCGCTTTAAATGATGGCTCTTGCTTTGACAATCTTCAGGTTGTCTATGACAACACTTTTGCTGATGCAATCAAGGCCCGTCTTGGCGCTTCCATTCTTGCCAAGGGTAAACTTCACATCACCCCAGAAGCCAAACAGCCATTCGAACTTCAGGCTGAAAGTGTTGAACTTGTCGGCGATGTTGACGAATCCTATCCACTTCAGAAGAAAAAGATGTCCTTTGAATATCTTCGTGACCTTCCCCAGTGGAGAATGAAGACCAACACCTTCAACGCCGTCAACAGAATTCGTTCCACCTTGGCTTATTACATTCACGAATATTTCCACAAGAATGGTTATTACTGGATTCACACTCCAATCTTAACTGCCAACGATTGTGAAGGCGAAGGTCAGACTTTTGATGTCTATGCCGATGTCAAACATCCAACCGAATACTTCAACAAGGACAATGTCCACCTCACCGTCTCCGGTCAGTTACATGTCGAACCATTCGCTTTGACCTATGGTAAGGTCTACACCTTTGGTCCAACCTTCCGTGCTGAAAAATCCAACACCGTCAGACACGCTGCCGAATTCTGGATGATTGAACCAGAAATTGCCTGGGCTCATTTAGCTGATCTTTGCAACATCGAGGAAGACTTCCTCAAATATGTCGTCAAGAACACCATCAAGGATTGTCCACAGGATATGGCCTTCTTTGAAAAGTGGGTCGACAAGGATATCATGACTCGTTTAAACGAATTCATCGAAAAGCCATTTGCCAGAGTCAAATATGAAGATGCCATCAAGATTCTTCAGGATGCCGTCAAGAACGGTCACAAGTTTGAAGTCTCCGATATCAACTTTGGTTTAGACTTAGGCAGTGAACATGAAAGATACTTGACTGAAGTTCATTTCAAGGGCCCGATCTTCTTGACCGACTATCCAAAGGAAATCAAAGCCTTCTACATGAAGCAGAATGATGATGGCAGAACCGTTGGTGCTACCGACCTTCTTGTTCCATTCATCGGTGAATTATGCGGCGGTTCTGAAAGAGAAGCCGACTACAACAAGCTTCTCAACCGTATGAACGAACTCGGTATGAACATTCCTGCCTATGAATGGTATCTCGATTTGAGAAAGAACGGTTCTATGCCACATTCCGGTTTCGGTTTAGGTTTTGAAAGACTTGTCATGTTAGTTACTGGTATGACCAACATCCGTGACGTCTTACCATACCCACGTTGTTATAAAGATATGGAATTCTAATACATGTTTGGAAAAAAGAAGAAAAAGAAACAAGACATCGCCAAGAGCAGAAAGCACGTCGAGGAAGAATACGAACCTGAAGAGGAAGAGTATTCTCCATCTCTAAGACGTTCTTCCAAAGGAGCCATCTTTGCCAGAATCATCACTGGCAGCCTTGTCCTTGCTAGTTTTGTCATGCTTTGCTATTCCCTCTTTTTACTGATACATGATTCCACTGTTACTGCCACAAGTCCTGATAGCTATATCACGCTTCATGGCAAAAACGTCGCTGACAGCAAAAAAATCTTTGGTGAATTTGGTACTGCCAAGCAAAACAAAGCCGCGGATATCGCGGTTGTAGGAACAAAGTTCTTCCTTTCTGAAAATAAACTGACACCATCCTTACTATCTAGCAGTCACACACAAGATATTGTCGGAGAAGGAAACAGCAATTTCTATCTCTACAATCTGACTCAAAGCATTCCTAAATTCTCTTCCGGTCAGACTGATATCAGCAATAACATCTTCTATCTTGAATTAAACAATCTTGGTGTAGGCGATTACCTCATCTATTCTGATACCAACAATCCTGTCAGCAAAAAAGACTTCAATCCTTATTCCTTAGCTAGCGGTGAAACCATCAACTATACCATCTATACCCTTCCCGATCCAAGTACGAGAGAAAGAAGACGTATCACCATCAAGAACAACCAGGTCTCACCATTCCTTCTCATCAATGTTCAGACTGCCGGTTCCACTCTTCCCGAATCAAGATATGATGCCGTCATCTATAACGCTAGATATCAGGAGACAGAAAATCAGAACTTCGTCTACAGCGCCAGTATCTCTGAAGATAAACAAAACGCGCTAAAATCCTTAATCGACACCAAAATTGATTCCTCTCTTTACAAGATCAAATTTGTCTATGACTTGAAAGAGGCTAGCACGACAAACGCACCTTTGTCCTTTGCGATTGGTTCTACTTCTAAGGATATCACTTCCTTATTTACCATCAACAGCAATATGACCGGTATGACAAGTAATGTCTTAACTAGCACTTCCCTAGCTGGCTATGATGCCAATCCGGAAGTCAGAGAAATGGTCGGTTATCTAGACAGAGGTGGTCAATACTATCTTGATGTTATTGGTAATGACATCTCGTCTACAACCTTCACCCGCGTTGGCAAGGAAAGTTTCCTCTTATCTGAATCCGATTCGCTATTTGAAAAAATCAATGCACTATTAGCGCTAAATAAAGGAGATAAAGAAGAATAATTATGGAACGCAAAAACATTTTAGTCACTGGTGGTATGGGCTATATCGGCTCTCATACCGTCATCAAACTCGTCGAATATGGCTACAATCCTATCATCATCGATAATCTTAGTAATTCCAGTGAAAAGGTCTTACCAAGATTAGAAAAAATCACTGGTGCTAAGATTACCTTCTATAAAGGTGATGTCTGTAATAGAGAAGATGTCGATAAGGTCTTAAGTGAAAACAAGATCGACGCCGTCATTCACTTTGCCGGTTTAAAAGCCGTTGGTGAATCTGTTCAGAAACCAGTCGAATACTATCGCAACAACCTTGATTCCACCCTTACCTTATTAGAAGAAATGCCAAAGTATGGTGTCAGAAACATCATCTTCTCTTCTTCCGCTACCGTTTATGGTACTCCAACCCATGTTCCGCTTGTAGAAAGTGATCCTATCGGTCAGGCTACCAATCCTTATGGTCAGACCAAGATCATCCAGGAAGGCATCTTCCAGGATTATTGCCACGTCCATCCAGAATTCAATGTCGCCTTATTGAGATATTTCAATCCTATCGGTGCTCATCCATCCGGTTTGATCGGTGAAGCGCCAAACGGCATTCCAAATAACCTCATGCCCTACATCACCCAGGTCGCTGTTGGCAAACGTGAACGTCTTTCTATCTTTGGTGATGATTACAACACTCCTGATGGAACCTGTATCCGCGACTATATCCACGTTGTCGATTTAGCTGAAGGTCATGTTCTCACCTTAAAGAAATTGTTTGAGAATCCAGGTCTTGTCATCTATAACTTAGGTACCGGCAAAGGTACTTCCGTCTTGGAACTTGTCCACGCCTATGAAAAGGCAACCGGTGTCAAGATTCCTTATGTCATCGCTGAAAGAAGAGCGGGTGACGTGGAAGCAAACTATGCTGCTACTGACAAAGCCGAAAGAGAAATCGGCTTTAAAGCCAAATTCAATGTTGAAGACTCCTGCCGTGACTCCAATCACTGGCAACAGATGAATCCAAACGGCTACGAAGACTAAATATCATGAAATCCCTGATGAAAATCGGGGATTTTTTCATACTCAAATGTAACTGCATTTTAACATAAGTGGTTTTCTCATTACGATTTATTTTATCGAAATATTTTGTATCCCCAACCCATTTCTTCATGAAAAGTTTTTTCTATGGTTATGAAAATATGAAAATTTTTTATTTTCTTTTTCTTTCTTTTGATATAGAATTTTTACAGTTGATTTTCATCCAAAAATGCATAAGGCAAACTAAAGGAGGCCTAATATGTCCCACGAATTCGACATTCCGTCCAATTTCGGTGTTGATGTGTTTGATGGTGAAGAGATGAGAAGTCATCTTCCTCAGAAGGTCTATGAAAGCTTAATGACCACCATCGAGGAAGGTAAAGAATTAGATGCTAATCTTGCTGATGATGTTGCTCACGGCATGAAAGAATGGGCTATTTCCAAGGGTGCCACCCACTTCACCCACTGGTTCCAGCCTTTAACCAACGTCACTGCTGAAAAGCATGACGCTTTCATCACTGCCCCAGATAAGAAGGGCAAAGTAATCATGTCCTTCAGCGGTAAGGAATTGATCAAAGGTGAAGCCGATGGTTCCTCTTTCCCTTCCGGTGGTATCAGAGCCACTTTCGAGGCCAGAGGTTACACTGCCTGGGACTGTACTTCCCCAGCTTTCGTTATCCATGATGATGGTTCCAATGTTTTATATATTCCAACTGCTTTCTGCGCCTACACCGGCGAAGCCTTGGATACCAAGACTCCATTATTAAGATCCATGGACTATGTTTCCGAACAGGCCATTCGAGTCTTGAGAATCTTCGGTGACAACGAAACCAAGAAAGTCATTCCAAACGCTGGTCCAGAACAGGAATATTTCTTAGTTGATACTGAACACTACGCTAAGCGTAAAGACTTGATCTACACTGGTCGTACCCTCTTTGGTGCTCCTGCTGCCAAAGGTCAGGAATTAGACGATCACTATTACGGTCCAATCAGAGAAAAGATTGCTTCCTTCATGGCTGATGTCAATGAAGCCTTATGGAAGCTTGGTGTTGCTGCCAAGACTGAACATAATGAAGTTGCTCCTTCTCAGCACGAACTTGCCGTCATCTATGGTTCTGCCAACGTTGCCGCCGACCAGAACGCCTTAGTCATGATGGTCTTGAAGAAAGTTGCCAAGAAGCACGGCTTCATCTGCTTGCTTGCTGAAAAGCCATTCGCTGGTGTCAACGGTTCTGGTAAGCATGACAACTGGTCTTTATCCACTGATACTGGTGTCAACTTACTCAAACCAGGCAACAATCCACATGAAAACACTCAGTTCTTAGTCTTCTTAGCCGCTGTCGTTAAAGCCGTTGACGAATATGCCGGCTTGCTCAGAAGCTCTGTCGCTTCTTACACCAACGATTATCGTTTAGGTGCCAACGAAGCCCCTCCGGCTATCGTTTCCATGTTCTTAGGTGATGAACTCAACTCCGTCGTGGAAAGAATCATCCACGCCGATGTCAAAGCCAAGAACAAGGCCAACACCCTCTTACAGACCGGTGCTAAGACTCTTCCTGTCTTACCAAAGGATTCCACCGATAGAAACAGAACTTCTTCCTTTGCCTTCACCGGTAACAGATTCGAGTTCCGTATGGTCGGTTCTGCTCAGAACGTTGCTGATGCCAACATCGTCTTAGATACTATCGTCGGTTCTGCCCTCAAGGACTTTGCCGATACGGTGGAAAGAAGTGAAGATGCCACCAAAGCCATCGATGACTGGATCAGAGAAACCTTAAAGGCTCATGAAAGAGTTATCTTCAATGGTGATGGTTATTCTGATGCCTGGGTCAAGGAAGCCGAAAAGAGAGGTTTATTGAACCTCAAGACCACTGTTGAGGCTACCGATGTCTTAAGCGAAGACAAGAACGTTGCCCTCTTCTTGGAATCTGGTGTCATGACCAAGTCTGAAATCATGTCCAGACAGGCCATCAAGTACACCAACTATGCTTCCCTTGTCTCTATCGATGCCAAGACCATGTCCCACATGGTTCATAAGCTCTACTTACCAGCTTGCAATGCTTACCTCGCTAGTTTAGCTAAGGAAGTCAAGCTCTGTGCTGAATCTGGTATCAAGGCTCCAAAGTCCACCATCGATCTTGCCAACAAGATTTCTGCTTTGATTGATCAGACTGAATGCCTCTTAGTCAAGATGGATGATGCCATCAAGAATGATACTCTTTCCGGCAGAGACAAAGCTGTCTATGCCAGAGACACCTATCTTCCACTCATTCTCGCTTTGAGAAAACCAGTGGACGAATTGGAAGACTTAATTGCCAAGAGCTATTGGCCAGTTCCTTCCTATGGTGATCTTCTCTACCATATTGACTAGTTAATCAATACACTTCTAATAACACAAGATGCCACGGAAATTCCGTGGCATTTTGTGTTTACATTTCCTTGATCAGAAACGCCATATAATAAGGTAAGGTCAGAATGTTGTTTTCAAAACCGATATTGTAATCACCTAACTTGATTAGAGAATCGACATGATAAATGTCTTGATTCTTCAATATCGTCTTAGCAGCTTTGGTATCACCTGTCTTAGCTTTTACTTCAACTAAGGTCGGCTTAGATTGATATCGAATGACATAATCGATTTCTAGCCCGCTATCTTTATGATAGTAATACAGTTTTCTTCCATTCTTTAAGAACGCATCAGCAATGGCGTTTTCATAGATGACACCTTTATACTGAAATAATCGATGGTTCAAAATATCTGCAGCTGTACCATCTTCCAACATAGCAACAAAAAGTCCGGTATCAGACATATATAATTTAAAGACATCTTCCTCTTTGTTTCCCTCTAAAGGTAATTGAGGCATTCTTAGATTAAAGCAATAATCCACCAGTCCGTAATCGACTAACCATTGAACAGAGGTTGAATATTCTCGCGCTCTAGCACTTTTTTTAATTGCAGAATATTGAAATTTACTATTCTCCTTTGCTAATTGTGCGGGGATACAATTAAAAACCGTTTCAATTTTGGATAACAAGGATCGATTGATCATCTCATTTTCGTCATCATTCAGATGCTTTCCAAAATCATCTTTATACCCTTGAAGCAAATCGCGTTGGTTCTCTAACACTTCATTCATATCATGGTTTTGGATAAATCGACTTACTACTGAAGGCATGCCACCAACGACGAGATATTGACGATAATACTCCATCATTTTCTTATGAATGACAGCAGGAACAACCTTCTTATCATCCAAATATGTCTTCAAAGAGGCAATGACGCTCTCATCAATTCCAATAGCCCACAGGAATTCTTCGAAATCCATCGGTTTCATCGTCAAAAAATGTTCATATCCAACTGGTACATCCTGTTTTAATTTTATATTGTAATCTCTTAATCCTAAAAGTGAACCCGAGGCAATAACATCAAATCTTCCATCCATTACAAATGACTTCAACGAAGTTCTGGCACGTGAACATTCCTGAATTTCATCAAAAAAGATAATCGTTTTATGTGGAACAAAACGTACACCAGGAATGGCAGCAGATAACGAAACGACGATGTTGTCGATAATCAAATCTCCATCAAAGATAGAACGAATTTCTTTTTGTTCCTTGAAATTGATGTAAACTACATGTTCATAATTCTCATGACAGAACTCATTGATAATATAAGTCTTACCGACCTGTCTCAATCCTTTGACGACAAGTGCCTTATCATGAAGTGAGTTCTTCCACTTGATAAGTTCATCCATTATTTTTCTTCTCATCGCTGGCACCTCATACATTATCACGTTTTTCAAGGGAATTTTACCATGAGTTATCACGTTTTTCAAGGGAGTTTTGCTATATACCATCACGTTTTTCAAGGGAGTTTTCATTTTTCTCAATCAAAAAAGGATGTTTCAAGTCTCCTAAAAGACGAAAAACATCCTTGGTTTCAACTTTAGAATAATGTCATCTGTTCGTCTTCCGGAAGATCGCCAAGAGCGTTAAGTTCACGTAAGACTTCAATCAATTTATCACCGACATGACCTCTTTCCTTAAGGTCCTGAATCGAAGTGAATGGATGTTGATTCCTAGCTGCAACAATCTGTTCCGCAACCGATGCACCAAGGTTATTGACACAAGTCAGAGATGGAATAACCTGGTTGGCAGATCTATCGATAGTAAATCTTGTTGCTTCCGAACGATTGACATCAAGAGGAGCAAAAGACATACCTCTATCATACATCTCGATTGTGGATTCATAAGCGTTGATGGTTGCTAACTCTGTATTAGAGACCGTCTCACGATGCATTTGTCTAGACAAGATATCATCTCTCTTCTTCATGCAAGGGTTGATACCCTTCATCATGGTTCTGATATCATAGGCGTCACAACGCAAGGTGAAGTAAGTAGCATAATAGGCAAGCGGTTCATGAACCTTGAACCATGCGCAGCGAATACAGTTAGAGACATAGGCGACTGCATGTCCCTTAGGGAACATGTAGGCAATCTTATGACAGGATTCAATATACCATTCTGGAACATTGTGTTCCTTTAAGATAGTATTGAATTTTTCTTTCTTTTCATCATTACCTGGTTTACCAAACATACCCTTACGAGTGAATTCCATGATCTGGAAGGCGTCACCATTTTCAACACCATATTTGTCATGTAAGACAGTCATGATGTCGTCACGACAAGCAATAACATCACCCAAGGTCAAGCCTTGTTTGGTGATCAAGTCTTCGGCGTTACCAGCAAAGACGTTAGTACCGTGGGATAAACCAGAGATTCGAACCAAGTCAGAGAAAGAACGAGGTTTGGTTTCAATCAAGACTCTTCGACCGTTTTCAGTACCAAATTCCGGAAGGCCTAAAGCACCCGTCTGTTGATTCAAGACATTGTTCTTGAGATGCAAGGCTTCGGTAGACCAGAACAAGGAATGAGCCTCCGGATCAGAAATCGGGACTTTTTCCTTCATATCCATGAAACTGAAACCACATAAGTCGCATTGCATCTTGACGGCAACAGGGTCAACATGACCAAGCATATCAAACTTCAAGACGTTATCATGAATGGCGTGGAAATCGTAGTGGGTTGTTTCCCATTTGGAGTTAGGATCATCAGCCGGGTATTGAACAGGCGTGAAGTCATAAGCATCCATACCCTTAGGAATAACAATGACACCACCTGGATGTTGACCAGTGGAACGTTTGACATCAACACATCCTGCAGCAAGGCGGTCAATCTCGGCATCTCTGATTTTGGAGTGATCAATACCCAAAGATTCATAATAGCCAAGAACATAACCACGAGCCTGTTTTTCCTGGGTGGTCTGAATCGTACCTGCCTTATAGCAGTGGTTTCCAGAAGCATTGAGAACTTCCTGCATATGAAGATGGGCAGTAGACTGGAAATCAGATGGGAAGTTAAGATCGATATCCGGAACCTTTTCGGCATGGAAGCCCAAGAAGGTAGCAAATGGAATATTCTGACCATCACCGATCATATCATGTCCACAGTCTGGACATTTCATCGGAGGTAAATCAAAGCCGGAGTCGTATTTGGCAATATCGGCCCAGACCAGTTTCTTGCAGTGTGGACAACGCCAGTGTGGTGGAAGAGGGTTGACCTCAGTAATACCAGACATGGTGGCGACCAAGGATGAGCCGACAGAACCACGTGAACCGATCAGGTAGCCTTTGGAGTTGGACCAACGAACGATATCGGATGACAACCAATAAATAACACCATAACCGTTATCAATAATACCCTTGAGTTCCGTCTCAAGACGTTGCGCAATCACTTCCGGTAAAGGATCACCATAGAGTTCTTTCGCTGTCTGATAGGTCAATTGAGTGAGTTTGCTATCAGCACCCTCGATGAATGGTGGATATAATTTATCTTTGGTTGGCTTGATATCATCGGCAATCATATCGGCAATCTTATTGGTGTTGTCGATGATGATTTCTTCTTCTAACGGAACGTTCTCTAAGAAAGAGAAGCACTTCATCATTTCATCCGTGGTACGGAAATGCTGGTCTGGATTGGGAAGCGGATTCTTATACCAGGCCTGTTTCTTTTCCTCACTAGCCGAGTCATAAGGAGCAAGATTGAGTGGATGTCTTGCACCCTGAAGACCTTTGGAGGAGATATAGATATCTCTATATATCTTATCTTCAGGATCAAGATAATGACAATCGCCCGTAGCACAGACAATCTTACCGGCATTCTTAGATGTCACAATCAAGTCTTTGATAATCTTTTTAACATCATCCATGCTGGAAAGAGTGGCCTTATGAATCTGGTAGATATAGTTTTCTGGTGGCTGGACTTCAATGAAATCATAGGATTTGATGACTTCTAAAAGTTTTTCTTCGCCCTTAGTGGTCGCGGTTTCCCAGACTTCACCATTGAGACAAGCCGAACCGACAATCAGGTTAGCGCGATTTGCTTCAAGCAGACTACGTGGAGTGATTGGGGTGCCATTTTTAGAAAGATAAGTAGTGTTGGAAAGAGAAATAAGTTTATACAAATCCTTCAAACCATCCATGTTCTTGACATAGACAGTGACATGGAAAGGATGTAAGCCGAGCATCACTTCATCGCTGACGGGAAGCTTGCCGAGGTCTTCATGTTTCATATGAGGATCTTTTTCAAGGAGCTGAGATAACATCGCATCGAAAATCTGAGCCAGATGGGCAGCATCATAGTTTGCTCTATGAGCGCCGATGGCATCAAAATCGATTTCAAACTTTCTCGCCAACACCTCTTCTCTATAGGCACGCATGCCAGGATACATGTAACGTGCTAAAGGAAGCGTATCGATAACTGGATTCTGAATGGTTGGCATACCATTGTTCTTCAAGGCTTCGTTAATAAAGTCAAAGTCGAAGGCTGCGTTATGCGCAACGATAATAGAATCACCAAAGAATTCCAGAATCTCGTTTAAGGCTTTCTTAATCGGTTTACCATGATCGACATCTTCCTGGTTGATATGAGAAACCTCTTTGGTGAACTTTGATAACTGATGGCCATCCGGATTGATGAAGAAGTCAATTTCATCAAGAATCTGACCGGTAGCAGACATCTTGACTGCACCAAATTCAATCAAGCGGTCATATCGACAGGAAAGACCTGTGGTTTCGGTATCGAAAACAACATAGGTCTCTTTACCAAGTTCACGGTCACAAGGATTATAGATGTATGTCAAGGATTCATCGACGACATATAATTCAGCACCATAGATCACCTTAATACCGGATTTCTTGGCGGCTTTCTGGGCTTCTGGATAAGCCTGAACGTTGCCATGATCAGTCAGGGCAAAAGCTTTATGGCCCCATCTTGCCGCCGTGGCTGCATAATCAGAAATAGAAGCCACACCATCAAAAGCAGACATTTTGGAATGAGCGTGTAGTTCCACTCTCTTTCTAGCATAAGTGTCTTCTCTTTTTGGATCAGCAGGTAAGATTTCGATTTCATCAATCTTGATGACCAAAGCGTTGTGAGAATACACATCATGTTCTGGTTTACCTTTGACTCTGATCTTGGTTCCAACCTTATATTTAGAAATCTCTTCCATTGGCATCTTCTTGCTTTCAAACAAAGTGGAAGAAATACTATCACTGCCATCCGTATATTCGATAGACTGAATGGTCATATTCTTTCTGGTCTTTCTTGGTTCGCCAAGTTTAAAGATTGTACCTTCAACAATGACCATTCTGAATTGCTCGATATCTTTTAGCTTACAAGGCTGATAATGAGTCTGAATCTCTTCGATTTCTCTCATTCTACGAGCGACCTTGTTGGTTCTTTCCTGATAGGCTTCATCTCGCTTGGCAGAAAAGTCATTGCCAAAATAAACCTTCTCCTGTAAGAGAATCGAGTAAGAGGAAGTGATGCTATCTAAGAAGTCTTTCAATTTCTTGGTTTCTTCTGTAATCTGGAAGGCGCCATCAGCAGATTGATAATAGAATAAAACCTTGTGCTCGGCGACTTGCTTCATATCATCGAGCATAGAACAGTTTTGTCTTTCTTTGAATTGTTCCAGCAAGCGGTCAAAATCCGCCTGGGTCTCTTTTTGATATTCGAAAGTAAGGCGCATACCAAAACCGCCAAGCTTGATGAAATTAGAAATCGTATCAAAGAAATCCTGATAAACATCGTAATCGAGGTAATGATCTAATTTGATACTCGCAACGATACGATTGTTTTCTTTGTCATTCAAAAGCGAGGAAAAAAAAGCTCCTTCGAAGAGAGTGGGGTCTTTCACCCCGATTTTTTTAAGAAAGCGGCCAAGAATCTCATCCATATTTTTTCACCTCGTAGGTAATATTGTAGGAAAGAAAATGCCATTAGACAAGTAAACTTAAGCAATTTATTATTGTGGGATTGGTGGTCTAGATAACCATGGTTCAGATATTGTTTTAAACTCTTTCCTTTTAGGAAACACTTGTACACGAAATCAGTTTCGTATCATTTTTATTGTCACGTAAAAGTTAGCATGCTATAATTTCTATCCGGTTAGTCCCATCTAACCAGAAAAGGAGATATACTTTGAAACAGCAAAACGGTCATTGGAGTTTCATTTTCAAATACGCCAAAAACAAAAAACTGTTCTTCATTTTCTCAGTTCTTCTAGCCATTTTGAAAGTGGGCTTCGAACTTATGCCCTATTTCCTCTTGCCACACGTTTTAGATGCATTTATCAAGGGAAACACGGACATTCAATTCTATGTCATTCGTTTTTCTATCATGCTTGCCTCTCTTATTTTTTCACTCATCCTAAAATCCATTTCGACCAGTCTTTCTCACTATGCCACCTTCCACTCTCTTGCTAACATTCGTAAAGATATGTTGGATAAACTCTCCAAAATGAGTCTTGGGGATATTGAGAACATCTCGCTAGGTTCTCTAAAGAACATCATTGTCGAAAGAGTCGATTCGATTGAAACGACCATGGCTCATATCATTCCCGAAGTCTCATCCTGTCTTATTGGTGCTCTCACCTTAGTCGTTTATCTCTTTGGCTTTGTGGATTATCGTTTAGGTTTTGCTTCTTTGATCAGTGTCGGTATCGGCTTCTTCTTCCTCTCCTTCATGTACATTGGAAATAAAGAAAGCTTTGCCAACTGCATTTCCAAGACCAAGATTCTCAACGACACCGCTGTCGATTACATCAATGGTATTGAAGTCATCAAGATTTTTGGTAAGGAAAAAGACTCCTATGAGAAATTCAAGGTAGCCTGTCATGATGGAGCCTATTGCTTCATCGACTGGCAAAAGCGTTGCAATTTATGGTTTGCTATCGGTTTAGTCATCGCTCCAAGCGTACTGCTTGGCATTCTTCCTATCGGCTCCTTGATGCTGATGGACCAGGAAATCACCTTGACCACCTTCATCATTGCCATCATCACCTCGATTGCCATCATTGCTCCTTTGATTACCGTCATGAGTTATCAGGACGACCTTGCCAAAGTCTCGCAGATTGTCGGCGAATGCAAAATCATTCTTGCCAATAGAGAATTGAGTAGACCACAAACATTGAATAAGACACTTTCCGGATATCAGATTTCTATCAAGGATGCGACGTTTTCCTATTCGCAGGATAAAGTCGCCATCGATCATGTTTCACTAGACATCAAGGAAAACCAGTTTGTCGCTTTAGTCGGTCCTTCTGGCGCTGGTAAATCCACCATCGCCAAACTGATTGCCTCCTACTACGATTTGGATTCCGGATGTGTTCTTCTTGGTGGAGTAGATGTCAAAGAAATCCCATTAGCCATCTACAACCAATACATTTCCTATGTTGGACAAAGCAATTACCTCTTTGACATGTCCATCATGGAAAATATCCGTCTTGCTAAACCCACAGCCAGCGATGAAGAGGTCATGGATATTTGTAAGAGATGTGGTTGTCATGACTTCATCATGAATCTGGAAAATGGATATCAGACCATCGTCGGTTCTAAAGGTGGACACATCTCTGGTGGTGAAAGACAAAGAATCACCATTGCCAGAGCCATGTTAAAAGATGCCCCGATTGTCATCCTTGATGAAGCTACCGCCTATAGTGATCCAGAAAATGAAATCATCATCCAAAAGGCAATCTCCGCCTTGACCAAGGACAAGACATTGATCGTCATCGCCCATCGTCTATCCACCATCACCAAGGCGGATAACATCATCGTAGTCGACCATGGAAGCATCATCCAGCAAGGAAGACATGAAGACTTGTTGCAACAAGAAGGACTATATAAGAGAATGTGGCAATCCCACATCTCCTACAAAGATGAGGTGGAAACATGCTAAGAGTAATTAAGAAATTTGTTCTTTTCTCTAGTGAGAAAAACAAGAAATATATCTTCTTATCCCTGCTTCTTGGTGTCTTCTATGCCTTGTGCAATGTCTTAAGAATCGTATCTATCTTCCTCATTCTGGATTCCTTCTTCAAGAATGAATTAAATACTTCTATCATCCTGACTTCCTTCTTGATCATGACTGCAGGATTAATCGGCATGATCATCCTAAAATACTTCATGACGCTCTTCCAGGCTATCGCAGGATACACCACCGGTGCTAACAAGCGTATGGAAATCGCCAAACATCTCAGATATATGCCGATGGGTTACTACAATGAGAATTCTTTAGGCTATATCACCAGTGTAGCGACAAACACCATGGAAAACTTAAATGATATTGCCACTCGTGTCATCATGATGGTCATGGATGGTATCTTAGATACCCTCTTAATCATGGTGATGATGTTCGTCTTTGATTATCGTATGGGCTTGATTGTCCTTGCTGTAGTCATCTGCTTCATGCTGATTCAGATGTGGCATCAGGCAGTAGGAAGAAAAGTTGCTCCGATCAAGGATAAAGTAGATGAAACCCTTGTCGAAAACGTCCTGGAATTTTCTGAAGGCATTGCCGAAGTAAAGAATTATAACTTGGTCAAACAGGCAAGTGCCAAGATCTATAAGTCGATTCAAGACGCTTGTGATATCAATTGTCGAATGGAATTCCGCTTCTCACAGTTTGATGTCTATGAAGGAATCTTCATCAAGATTGGCACCATCGCTATGGGTTTAACTTCCATTCTTCTTTATCTCTCTAATCAGATTACCAATCCTGCCATCGTCATTGTCACCATCATCGCTTCCTTCTTGGTCTTTGAAGGACTAACTAGAACTGGTTCCTATTCTTCCTTGATCAAGAATGTCGAACTTTGTGTCGATAAAGCCAACAAAATTCTATCCGAAGAAGTCATGAATACCAGTGGGGAAGACTATACACCAAAATCCTATGATATCTCTGTCAAACATGTCTCCTTCCGTTACGATAAAAAGGAAATCATCAAAGATATCTCATTTGATATCAAATCAGGAAGCAAACTGGCAATTGTTGGTCCTTCCGGTTCCGGAAAGACCACCATGGCCAAACTCATCTCGCGTTTCTTTGATGTCGACAAAGGCGAAATCACCCTTGATGGCAAAAACATCAAAGACTATAGCATCGATTCTCTGATGAGAAACTTCTCCTTTGTCTTCCAAAATGTCTATCTCTTCCATGATACCATCAAAAACAACATCCGCTTTGGTAAAGAGGATGCCAGCGATGAAGAAATCATCAACGCCTGTAAGAAAGCCAAATGTCATGACTTCATCATGTCTCTTCCAGATCAATATGACACCGTCATCCAGGAAGGAGGCAATTCTCTATCCGGTGGTGAAAAGCAAAGATTATCCATCGCCAGAGCCATCTTAAAGGATGCTCCTATCATCATTCTTGATGAAGCGACCGCTAATATCGACCCCGAGAATGAAGACTTGATCATATCCGCCTTCAATGAACTCACCAAAGATAAGACGCTGATCATGATTGCCCATCGTTTAAAGACAGTCAGCAACGCCGATAAGATCATCGTCATCGATGATGGAAGAATCGTCGAAGAAGGAAAACATGCTGATTTACTAAAGAACAACGGCATCTATTCTAGATTCATCAAAGACCGTCAGGCCGCCATCAGCTTCAAAATCGAATAAATCATAGAAGTACTAGGGCTATTTCTTAAGGATAGCCCTTTTCATATGGTTTGAAAAATTGGTCCTTGCCTCTCGGCAAAGACCAATTCATAAATCGAGATAGAATACTCCTACTAGATCATCATAATGATGTCTTTGATGACCAAAATAGCAGCTAAGGCAAAAAGAATCAACATACCAATACCATTGGCAATGCCTTTGACCTTGGTTGGAACTTTCTTTCTAGTGACAGTCTCAATTAAAGCCATCAAGGTCTGCCAGCCATCCAAGCCTGGGAATGGAAGCAGGTTGAAGCAACCTAAGTTCAAAGAGATATAACCCCAGAGCAATAAGAAGTAGGATAAGGAACCAGATTGCACGCCTTCAGCAGACATGTTGTAGACAGAGATAATACCGCCGACATTCTGCCAGCCAGCTGGCGTAAAGATACTTCCTAACGTGGTGTATAAACCAGTAAACAATTGACCAAAGGTGCTAAAGGAATACGTAAAGGCTTCACCAACGCTATATTGGAAGGATTCCGTCATCACCGAAATACCAAGATAATTAAATGGATAATAGGTGACATCGTTTTTACTGACAGCTTTGGTGGTAATCTTTTCAGTTTCTACGCTGATAACTTCTTCGTTTCCTCTCTTATAGGTGATATGGAAGGTTCTGGTCGAATTAGGGCCGGCGATGTAATCGGAATAATGAGTAGAAAATTTCTTATCGTAGGCTTCTAAATCAAACAAATCATTTACTGCACTATAGAAGATATCCTGAGCCGCATAAGAGATGCTGACATTCGACATATCATCATAGGTAGTGATGGTACCATCACTTTTTAAAGACTTCTGATAAGCGGTCAATTCCACCTGATCGGCACTACAAGGGAAGGTAAGGCTATGACCAGTAGTCTTATCATCCACCTTGGTAAGGTTATCGTAAGTCTGATAAAGATAAAGGATCTGATCACCGGTTCTTAAACCGCTCTTATAGGCGGGATCTTCTTCACTGGGAATACTTACTGCATTAGTAGAAATAATATTTCTTGTCTGTGGAGCAAGGCCAGAGAAGAAGAATAAGACAAGAGCCAAGATGAAGTTCATGGTGATACCAGCAAGCATGATGCAGATCTGCTTGAAATGGTTGATACCAGGAAGGGTTCTTTCTACGGGAATGACCTTACCATCTTCCGTGATGTTTCCATCCTCACCAGCCATGGCGACATAACCGCCAAGAGGTAAGGCACGAATGGTAAACTGGGTTTCGCCTTCCTCATATTCTCTTGGTAAGGTTGTTCCATTTTCATCTACCTGGAAGACTTCTTCACCTTCCTTGACCTTCTTCTTGTGTTTGAACTTATGTTTGAACAAGACCGGACCAAAGCCGATGGAATATTCAAAACAGTAGACATGACAAATCTTGGCTACCGCCAAGTGTCCTGCTTCATGAAGACAGACCACAAAGGATAAGCCTAACAAAAAGATGAGGATATTTAAAATCGTTTGCCAGAATTGCATGAATAGCACCTCACAATCTATTGTTCTATCACAGCTAATACTTCACTTGCATAATCTTCAGCCGCATTGATGATGTCTTGCAGGTGTTCTTCACGAAGAACAGGAAGATCATGTAAGTGAGTGTAAGTATATCCTAACGCCTCTATTAATTGCAAATAAGAAATCTTGTGGTGAAGGAAATGATCGATTACTAAAGTATCCACAGCGTTATAGTAGATCATACCGACATTGCCAAATTTCTCAAACGTCTTAATGGTATACATAAAGGCAGGATAGAAATCATAATCGATTTGCGCAAAATGAAGTTTCTGAATATTGGCTAAGTCTTCTTGGTTATCTTTATGCATGCCAAGTTCACCTTTGCTTAAGGCATAGGCGATTGGCACCTTCATTGAGACAGGCGAATATTCCTGAAGAAGAACTTCTTTTCCATCTTCAAGATATCTGAGCTGTGCGTGAACTAAAGACTCACGACAGATGACAGCTCCTACCTTATCAAGGGGAACATCAAATAAAACACTAGCTTCAATCACTTCATAGCCTTTGTTGACCAGAGTAGCACTATCACAGGTGATTTTGCTTCCCATCGCCCAGGTTGGATGATGTAAGACCTGTTCAGGAGTAACCTTGGTCAAATCTTCTTTTTTGACATCGCGAAGAGCGCCACCGCTTGCCGTGACAATATATTTCAGAATGTTTTTCTTATCGACATGTCTCTCTCTCGCTTCTTTGATCAGTTTAGCTAAAGCCACATGTTCACTATCCACCGGATAGAGATGAGACTTACTTGTCTTAGCTTCTTCTTTGATCAAGGAAGAACCGATAACAAGGCTCTCCTTATTGGAGAGCATGATATCCTGATTCTGACGCATGGCAAGAAGGGTAGGACGAAGTCCACAATTGCCAATCAAAGCATTAAAGACATCCGCTTTGTTGCACTCTTTAATCAAAGCGAGAGAGGAATCCTCACCGGTAAAGACAACATAGGAAGGATGAAGTTTCTTAAACTTCTCGGCGGCCTCTTTGTCTGAGATAGCCACATATTTCAAAGAATCAAAATAGAAAAGATAGGGTTCCAGATTCTCAAAACGAGAATTCAATGAAACACCGATCAATTCATACTCTAATGAGAACTGGAGAATATCAAGACATTGCGTTCCGATAGAACCAGTTGCTCCTAAAACAATAATTGGTTTTCTCATTCTTTAAACAGTGAAGACCCAACCATAAGCGGTAATCCAGATCAGAATTGTCGCAACAATACAATTGGCTAAAATCGAATCAAAACGATCGATGACACCACCATGGCCTGGGAAGACCTTGCCGAAGTCCTTGATACCATACTGACGTTTAATCAAGGAGAAGGTAAAGCCACCAACGTTACCAACAACAGGTAACATGATGGTCATGAAGATCAGATAAGGCCAGGCTCTTCCACCCATGACGTTCATCGCCTCTAAGGCAGGAGAATGACCAAACTGAACTAAGCCCGGAACAAGTGGCATATTAAAGACAAATTCAAATAAGGCAGCAAAGCCTAAGGCTAACAAGGAGCCAAAAAGGGCACCGCCAATAAATCCTTCCCAAGTCTTATGTGGAGAGATGCGAGGATTCATTCTATGTTTACCGAATAACATACCAAACAAATAGGCGCCAACATCACCAGCCCAGGTGCCGATGCAGATAAAGAAGAGCAAGAGACAAGAGGCTAAGGATTGATTGATGTTATTGGCAACATAATAATCGTGGAAATAATTTTTCAGGATAACGGTGGAATTCCAGATGCCAGTTACCGTCATATCGGCAAAGTTGGGATTCTGAATAAAGCCTGTGTTATTCGGGAAATATCTGACAAAGAAGATGCCCATGAAACCTAAGGCAACAACCAGACCCACAGTGAAGAGATAAGTGACATCCTGAAGTTGAATCTTGCTATCAAAAATAGCAATGACAAATAAAACCAAGGCGAAAAGAATGACACCGGAGATGGAAACAAAGATATCCGTCATGGTGAAGATACCACCATTGGTAAACGGATTGAGGTTTGGATCTCTTAGCATGTTCTTCAAAAAGACCCAATAGATAAAGGAAATGACAAAGAGGTAGACCACACCCTTGACCAACCAGTTATATCTCTTTGGTCCAGGGGCTGCTAACACTTCGTGGATGGCAACAAGGGATAAAAGCAAATTCAAAATGAAGAATGGCCAGTTACCCAAGATTGCACAAGGGATAACCACAGCCATGAGTAAAATACCAGTGATGGTTCTTTTGATTAAACCAACTTTGGATGAATTAGAGATTTTATTCAAACTCATTCTTTGATAGCTCCAAATCGTCTATTGCGATGACTGTATTCTTCCAGGCAAGCTGCCAGATCCTTTTTTGAGAATCCTGGCCAGTAGACCTCTTTAAACAACAGTTCCGTATAGGCTAATTGGTAAAGGAAGCAATTGGAAATTCTTTCTTCACCAGAAGTGCGGACAAGCAAATCGATATCGGATAATTCCTTGGTGTAAAGATACATCTTGAAGAGGTCATCATTGATATCTTCCACTTTCAGTTTGCCCTCCTGGACGTCTTTTGCAATCATCTTGGTAGCGTGAAGAATATCGGCTCTGCCACCATAATTGAAAAGGACATTAAAGACATGTTTTTTATTGTTTTTGGTTTTTTCGGTTGCGTCATGAATGACCGAGAGGATGTCAGCAGGGATACGAGGATCATCCAGTTCACCAAGAACACGGACCTGTGTCTCTTTTTCCATGAAGAAGTCAATTTCCTTTTCGAAGAATTCCTTCAATAAGGAAAAGAGAGTGGAAATCTCCTGTTCCGGACGATTCCAGTTCTCGGTGGAAAAACAAAACAGACTAGCAGCATAAATGCCGTAGTCTGTAAACGCACAGTCTATAATTTCGTGAATCTTAGCAACACCGGCACGATGACCTGCAGAACGAGTGAGCATTTTGTTTTTAGCCCAACGTCCATTACCATCCATGATAAAAGCGATATGCTTTAATGGAGCATAGCTTTGAATATCATGTAAATCACGTGCTTTAGTTTTCGCCATGATTAGATAGTCTCGATATCCTTGACCTTATCAGCAAGAAGCTTTTCAACTTCTTCGACATGCTTATCGGTAGCCTTCTGAACGTCGGCATCATAACCCTTCTTCATATCTTCACTCAAGGCATCATCTTTCTTGACCTTGGTGTTGATATCTCTACGGATGTTACGAATGGCGACCTTGGCTTCTTCAGCATACTTCTTAGCCTGCTTTTCAAGATCTTTTCTTCTGTCATCAGATGGAGCTGGGAACTTTAAGATGATGGCGTTGCCATTCTGGGTGACAGTGCAACCTAAATCAGCTTTGTTGATACCAGCGAGGATATCCTTCAAAGTGCCTGGATCATATGGCTTGACGGAAAGATCAGTTGGGCTTAAGACAGAGACGTTGGCGCTGTACTTGATTGGGCTGACAGAGCCATAGACGTTGGCGGTGACCTTATCTAAAAGGCCAGCAGAAACTCTACCAGCTCTTAAGGTACCTAAAGATTCCTTCAAGGCTTCTAAAGACTTGTTCATCTTTTCATTACATTCATCTAAATAATCCATAATATTAATATTCCTCCATTAAGGACTAAAAACTTACCTATATTCTACAAAACAGGATGTTTAAAGTAAAAAGATTTACTTCGAATTGGTGATTAAGGTACCTAAATCTTCACCTTTCACCACACGGACAGCATTTTCAGGGTCGTTCATGTTGAAGACTCTTAAATCAACCTTGGAATCAAGAAGTAAGCCAAGAGCAGTAGCATCCATGACTTTCAATTGCTTGGTAAGGATTTCCTGATAAGTCGTCTTCTTGATCAAAACAGCATCTGGATTCTTTCTTGGATCATCAGTGAAGACACCTTCGACACCATTCTTACCCATGAAGAAACCATCAGCACAGATTTCCTTGGCTCTCAAGGCTGCACAGGTATCAGTGGTGAAATAAGGAGAACCGATGCCACCAGCGAAGATGACCACTCTCTTCTTTTCTAAATGACGAATGGCTTTTCTTCTGATATATGGTTCGCAGACCTTGCTGCATTCCACCGCGGACATGACTCTTGTAACCAAGCCTCTGTTTTCAAAGAAAGACTGTAAGCACATCGCATTCATGATGGTGGCAAGCATGCCCATATAATCACCAGAGGTTCTCTCAACACCTAAGTTCTCGGCAAGATTACCTCTCCAGATATTTCCGCCACCGCAGACAATCGCAACTTCCGTACCCATATCGGTGATCTTCTTGACAATGGTATAGATCTTCTCAAGATATTCCTTGGAATAGATATCACCATCGCCTTTCAAAGCTTCACCAGAGATCTTCAATAAAATACGTTTATATTGTTCAGCCATAGCTAGCTCCTTTATAACTATCGAATATTATATATTATTTTATTTATTAAAGCATCCTACGGAGACGTTTTTCCAAAGGAAAATTGTAGATGATTACCCTAAAAGATGCTCAAAACAGGCAAGAGAAAAGGCACCCCTTGCGGAGTGCCATGATTTGTAAGTCTAGGAGAATGATTTACTTACCGGCAGAAGCCTGAGCGGCAACTTCAGCAGCGAAATCATCCTGACGCTTTTCAATACCTTCACCAACAGCGAATCTGATGGTCTTGATAACGCTAGCGTTGTTTTCCTTTAAGTACTGACCGACAGTCTTGGAATCATCGAAGATGAATGGTTCATCGACAAGGACAGAGTCGAATAAGACTTTGTTGACCTTACCAGCGATGATCTTATCCTGGATGGCAGCTGGCTTCTTGGCGAAGCTTGGATCATTGTTGGCAGCTTCCTTCTGGACAGCAGTTTCCTTGGCAATGACATCAGCTGGGATATCAGTTTCGTTGATGTAGGCTGGGTTGTTGGAGCAGACGTTTAAAGCAACGCCGTTGGCAACTTCAGTGTTGCCACCCTTTAAGACGACTAAAGTAGCGATCTTACCATTCATGTGAATGTATGGACCAAAGACTTCATCATCAGCCTTTTCAACGACTTCGAATCTTCTGAAGTCTAACTTTTCACCGAGCTTAACAGTAGCATCGACGAATAAGTCAGCGATGGACTTGCCATCAGCATTCTTTAATTCCTTAGCTTCATCTAAGGTCTTTGGAGCATTGGCAAGAACAAGAGAGTTGACTTCCTTGACCAAAGCACGGAATGGATCAGAGTTGGCGACGAAGTCGGTTTCAGAGTTGACTTCGATGATGGCAGCTTTGTTGCCTTCGGCTAAAACCCAGGCAATACCTTCAGCGGCAATACGAGTAGAAGCCTTCTTGGCCTGCTTAGCGATACCTTTTTCGCGTAACCAGTCACAAGCGGCGTCGACATTATTGTTGTTTTCTAATAAGGCTTTTTTGCAATCCATCAAGCCAGCACCAGTACGATCACGGAGCTGCTTGATCAAGTTAATCATGTCAGACATGCTAATTAGTTCTCCTTTGCTGGTTCGGCAGCTTCAGTAACAGTTTCAGCGGCGGCTGGAGCGGCTTCTTCAGTCTTCTTTTCGTCGTTGTTTCTTGGACGGAAGTTCTTCTTGACGAACTTCTTGGCTGGACGGCCACCGGACTTCTTCTTTCTCATAGCGATGGCATCGTTACGTAACTTAGCTCTGATAGCCTTGGTCTGTTCAGTTGGATCGAGGCCCTTGAGCATATCGACCATGGAGGAAGTAGCAGCAGCGGCATCCTTGTAAGCATATAAAGGTTCGCCACCCTTACCTTCGACAACAGCATCAGCTAATAAGCCGATGATGATACGGATAGAGGCTTCACCATCGTCATTGGCTGGGATGATGTAGTCAACAGTATCTGGATCAGTGTTGGTATCGCCTAAAGCGAAGACTGGGATGTTGAGAAGCTTAGCTTCGGCAACAGCATTGTGTTCTTCCTTTGGATCGACAACAACTAAAGCCTGTGGAAGCATACGGATTTCCTTGATACCTTCAAGGTTAGCAGCTAACTTGGCCTTAAGTTTTAATCTTTCAGCAGCTTCTTTCTTTGGAAGCTTTTCGAGTTCGCCATTTAATTCTTCCTGTTCGATGGTCTTTAAGAGGGTGATTCTCTTAGCGACGGTGTGGAAGTTAGTTAAGGTACCGCCTAACCAACGATGGGCAACATAGAAAGAACCAGAACGGACGGCTTCTTCCTGGATAGCCTTCTGGGCAACGGCCTTGGTACCGACAAAGCAGACCTTACCACCCTTGGAAACGATGTCCTTTAAAACCTGATAGGCATCCTGCATCTGGGCAGCGGTCTTGTTAAGATCGATGATGTGTAAGTTGTTTCTCTTACCAAAAATGAACTGCTTCATCTTTGGGTTCCATCTAGAAACTCTGTGACCAAAATGGACACCAGCATCTAAAAGGGTTTTGGCACTGACGACTGGATCATTGGCATTATGGACAGTGCTAGCCATAACATCAGTAGTCTGTTCGACTTCTTTGACTTCTTCGCTCATTTTGAGCCTCCTTTTTGTTAAAACTTCTTGGATGTTTCAAGATGCCAACCCAATAGACTAATGCAATGCAGAGGCGTTACCCTCCGGTCTAGAGGTGAGTCTAGTCTAAAGGACTAGTCAGCAAGATTCACATCAAGAATGGCGCATTTTCGCGCGTGGGTAATTATAATATAATTAATCACTAACTACAAGGAAAACTTTAACTCTTAATCATGCAATCTGGGCTTTGAGTTTTAAAGAAACAAAGCAAGCAGTCTGAATTTTCAGCAAACATCAAAGCAACCCTAAACACATGTCATAAGGTTGCTTTATCAAAATATAGTTTAGATTTACGAATATCAAAGTAAAAAGATTTGCAATTCATTAGATCTTCAGGAAAGGCGTGAATTTCACAAACCTTGGCGAAATTTATCTAGCAAATATATGGTCACATAAGATAACACTCGTGTATGAAAAATCTTTTTAATCCGACCTATGGCATCTTGATTATCGAGTTGCTGCTATTGGCGATTTGATTTATCTACCTGATTGTTACCTCTCTGATTTTAAGATTCATGACGTCTTAGGATTTCATTTAAATAAAGAGCAGAAATGATTAAAGTAGAGTGATGGCCTTTTAACTCCATCCACCCTCTCACACCACCGTACGTGCGGTTTTCCGCATACGGCGGTTCCGATCAACATAACGCTTTCCTCCGTTCGAGGTAATACTTCAGTGGGTTGAGAAGTCCTTTC
>JAEEGL012247532.1_pt1 | contig 50778 bp, 43 predicted proteins | sample 9134231 | NCBI WGS metagenome assembly JAEEGL01 (sample SAMN16246548, study PRJNA631951) | gut metagenome | biome: gut microbiome; feature: rumen; material: fiber-attached | host: Bos | place: Iran: Karaj | collected 2018-10 | reverse complement strand
TCGGTGAAAAACACACGTTCACCGACTTTCGGTTTTGTACTCACAAGTCACCTCTTTTATTTAGTTTAATAATCTTTTTTGAGCAATCGCCACTTAGATGGGCGATGCTCTCAGCGCCGAAGATTACTGCTAGTTTTTACCATCCCGAATTGCCGGTTCAAGATAGCTATCAAAAACGTAGCACACTATACTTCTTGTATGATATTTTACGAAATTTTAAAAGTTTTTGCAATAGGAAAATTGGTTTTTGCGTATAAAATTGTTTGACCTTCTGTGCGGTGTTTTGCACCACGTTTAGCACCAAAAAACCACCATTAAAAGGTGGATTTCTAGACATAGATAAGCTCTCAACTTTTATGTGAATAAGCCGACTCGCAGTTAGCTTATGATTATTGTATGACACTTGCACTTAATTGTCAAGCACGAAATCGTATTAAATGCTTCCTGATGGGGGGTTGATTTTTTACCCTCGGTGTGCTATATTTTAAGTACATTACCACGAGGGCAACGCAAACGGTTAACTACCTAAGCGAAGACCCTCATTTTTTTATCCTTGAAACGCAATTTTTGGTTTTATATCTGGATTGTCTAGATAATCATAATACCCGTCGCCTATTATATGATAGAGATGCGACGCCTTCTTTCGGGCCGGAAACAAAACCTTTCCTAGTTTCCCTTTATCGTGAAGATATTTGATCGTTTTAAAATAATCTCCATCACCAGAAATAAGATAAATCTTGCCCATATCTTTTATATGTTCGTGAAAATCCCTCATCATAGTAAATACCACGTCTGTATCCACATTCCCTTTCTTTCTCGATATGGAATAGTCGTCGTGAGCTCTGAACACTAGCTCAAAGCCAGCATCCGCAATATCATCATAGAGCGCTTGAAGCTTCTCATTCATATAGCCAATAAAATAATACGCCTTTATAACGCTATATTTCTTTTGAAGATACTTATAGAAACGAAATAAATCAACCTTCCAGGGATTTTCGCTCATTTTTGTACCTAGGTTAAGATTCTGTCCATCTACGAATGCGTAGTTATTCATGGCGCCGTTATATATTATGCGCCTAGATTTTACAACCCCCCTCACTAGATAACAAAAATGCTCCGCATAGATTAAGCGGAGCATTATGGGGCTTACTTAAATTAGATGTCCAAATCGTCGAGATCGGCGAGTTCGGCGCGGGTTTTTTCGGCGAGCTCGGAAGAGGTTTCTTCGGCTTCGTCGGCTGGCTCTTCAGCGACTTCTTCAACAGGTTCGGCAGCTTCTTTAGCTGGGGCTTCAGCGGCTTTTGGAGCAGCTTTTGGAGCTTTGGCTTCGCCACCTTCAAAGTTGTCGGTGTTTACGATTTTAAGGTTGTAACGGGCATCGTTTTTGGTGCCAAGTGCACGAAGAAGAGTGCGGATAGATTGAGCGGTGGCGCCACGTTTGCCAATTACGCGACCGACGTCTTCTGGATCTACGGTAAGGGAGAGCAAAACGCCTTTTTCATCAATGGTGCGGTCTACAGCGACATTTCCTGGATTATTGACTAGGGTTTTTACGATGTATTCTACGAATTGTTGGTCGATTGTTGCCATTTCTGGTTCTCCAAGTTATTTAATATAGTTTTATTATATCACTACTCGCCAGCAAAAGCTTTTTTAATTTTTTCCTTGGCGATTTCTACGGTTTCATAATTTGGTTCCATTACGTAGTAATCGTTGTTGTAGTTGCCGGTCTCCGGGAGATCCACAGAATAAATCTGGTTGCGTGAGTTATAGCCTTCCATTGCATAAGATTCCACGTTCCAGCGTGGCATATTATCTAGCTGGTAGTTAATAAGCTGGTAGAATTTATTTTCTGGGATGTTGGTCTCGAAATTGTCTTGTACGGCGGCCAGAATACCGGTGTAGTTTTTGAGAATCTCTGCCGAGGAGAGCTTGTCGATAATGGCGGTTAACACCTGCTGCTGGTTCTGGACGCGGTGAATATCACCAGTGCCATAGATTTTGCGCTCACGAGCGTAGCGCAGGGCGCATTTACCGTCGTACCAATCTTTGACGCCGGCGGTATAGTAACAGCCAATGCCGTTTTGAGTGCGATAGAAAGTGACATCTGGAGTGATATAGATACCGCCAATGGCATCTACGAGCTTAATAACACTACTGAAGTTTACACGCACGAAGTAGTTGATATTAATATCCATGAAGTCTTCTACCGTCTTCACTGTCATCTTTGGTCCATAGATACCACTGTGGGTAAGTTTATCTTTGGTACCGGTGGTGCCGTGAAGTTGGATATAAAAATCGCGTGGAATGCCGGTAAGCAAGATCTTGTGGGTTTTTGGGTTTACAGTGACGACCATATTTACATCGCTACGTGACACCGTAGAGATATTGCCTTCAACATCGATACCACTAATGAAGATATTGAATGGTTCGCTTAAGACGTCCACGTCGGACATTTCGATGGTGTCGTAGAGTTCGATCTCGATAGTATGGACAACGCGAATCTTGGTGGTAAATTCTTTGATGAAGTCATCGATGAGATCAAGATAAGAGTTGTTGACCAGGAAGAAGTCTGCGCGACCATCTAACACCGCGAAGGCAGCGTTTATGTAGGTGTTCTCAATGTTGGTGTTGAACTCGATGAGGTTTTTGAGATCGCCGAAGGCCTCATCATATGAGAGCACGGTATCAATATAGCTGGCGCACCTTTTGCCATTGAGATCTTCGAGCGTTTCAAAGGCAGAATCCTTGGCTACGACCACGGAATATTTTTCGATGTAGAATTCCCTGGCTTTGGTTTGGCTGAAGAAATTGCGAGTAGTAAAGATGTAGCTTAGCCCGAGGCACATAAACCCAGTTAAAATCAGCATAATAATACTAACAATTACAGCGATTGCTTTGTGCTTTTTAGCTACAAAGGACATCGTGAAACCAATCACTGAAAACACTACAAGGCCAGCTACTACTGCTGCAAAATATTTTGCCGGTAAAACACTCATAGAAATAATCATCACGACGAGAATTATAGCAGTCACAAAAAACACAAATGCACTGATCAATGCAAAAATTCTCGCTAACAAGGAAACACGCTTCGATGTTATCCCGAAGTGCTTCTTCTTTGAATGGCTGAAATTATATAAGCTTAGCATCTTTTATATTTTAACACGTCACTCATTACTTTGTCGTGTGACTATTTTATTGACCTATATATTCCTTCTATTTTTTCTGGGACTACAAGTAATTGAACAGCTGTCTACGTAATACCCGCACGCAATCAGAACCGGCACTAAGAAAACAACAACATAAGTAAAAATACTCATCAGGAGCTCCATAATCAGGCTTGCTCCTTTGGCGTATCTTTCAGCTCAGAAATCTCTTCACGCACGGTTCGCTTATTGCCGCAGGCTGTTTCTTTTTTAAAAATAGTTCCTATGGTCAGAAATACTATTTTAATATCCTCAATTATTGAAAAATTATCTATATATTTTAAATCATACTGAATCTTTTTTGTCACAGAGATTCCGTTTCGGCCTTTTACTTGCGCAAGGCCTGTAATGCCTGGGCGAACAATAAAACGTCGTCTCTGCGTTTCGCTCATATTGTGATAATACTCTGGAATCCATGGACGAGGGCCAATAAACGACATCTCTCCTTTTAAGATGTTCCAGCACTGTGGAAGCTCATCAATACTAGCCTTGCGAATATAACTGCCGAACTTCGTCATTTGGTCTTCCTTATCAAAATTTCTAACATCATTATCAACGGGCATACTTCTGAATTTTATTAATTTGAAGTCTTTTCCCTTTTTGCCAGTACGAACCTGTTTGAAAAATACTGGACCACCATCTTGGAGCTTTATGATCATTCCTACAATTAGCGTTACTGGTATCAAAAAAATCATCCCAATCAAGCTAAATATAATGTCTAGCGAGCGCTTGATTACACGATAAATAGCATGTGACTTTTTTCTCGCAGTTGTCATAGTATTATTTCTATTATAACAAAAACGCTCGTGTTTGGCAGCGTTTTATTTGTCATTATTATACCATATTCCTCTGAAATAAAAAATCGGCCGCGAGAAGCGGCCAATTTTTGTTAGAGTTGTCCTTTGATAGTTTTCATGTATTCCTCAAAGGCTAGGTGCTTGGCATGATCAAACTCGGAATTATATACCCGACAATCCGAGACGATGAGCCCAAATTCAGCCAATGCCGGCACTTCTTCATATGCCACCCCCGGCCTTACGTCCTGCATTTGGAGCCTCTCTGCCACATCGAGTAATCTATCTCTCTTTTCTTCTCCGTTATCGCCCTTTACAAATATTCTGATGTGGCCAGGATGTGGCGAGTGGAGAATCATAGCCCCTTCTACTTCCGCAATTGCCTCGACCAGATAACACATATTGTCGTCCTCTAGTGCAATCGTTTCTATTTCGATCCAGGCTCCACCATCTCCGTCCGCCGGTTCCGACGTAGTATAGGTGTAGATATTCTTCTCCCATAGCTCTTTACAGGCTGGCAGACATTCCGGATCCACGAATATTTCCGGATAATCCTCAACCATGCACTGCGGTGCATGAATCGGGCCTTGCTTGATTCTGCGTTCTACTTCACGGTCGTATCTTATCGCTGGATAGCGGGTCTCACGGCAAATGTCGGCGAGACTTTCAACAACTGCTTTTGGTATTTCTAGCGGCAAATAGCCAGATTTCTTACGAATAAGATTTATTTCTTCCATCGTAAGATGTCCATCAGTAGTGAGCCTTTTAATTGTGTCCTGAATAAACTCCTTCATTGTCATTACATACATAATCCATATTCGCCTCCTCTTCTAACAAATTGATAAAGAACTGGTTTCTATATTATAACATAATTTCTGTGGCCATCAAAATAACCCCTATTACTAGGGGCTATTTTTTAAGCTTATTTACTCAGCTGGAGTTTCTTCAGCTGGAGCTTCGGCGGCTTCTGGAGCAGCTTCGGCAGCTGGTTCTTCAGCTGGAGCTTCTTCGACTGGAGCTTCTTCGACTGGCTCTTCTTTTGGCTGGTTCTTGCGAAGCTTGTCGGCGTGTTTAGCTTTGGCAGACTTAGCTGGATCAGCTTTGTACCAAGCTGGAAGTTTGACGCCGTTCTTCTTCAAGATGAAGGCTACGCGTGAGCTTGGTTGAGCACCGTTTTTAAGATATTTTTCCACGGCTTCCTTGTCGAGGGTGAGAGCCTTGGTGGCTGGGTTGTAATTGCCGACCTCAGCTACAACACGACCCGAAAGTGGGTGGCGCTGCGCTTCTTGGACGACTATCCGGTACATCGGGAGATGTGCACGGCCATTACGTTGCATGCGAATCGCTAGCATTGGATTTCTCCTAATTAATTAATATTGACCTATTTTACCTTATTTTGCGGGAAATGTAAAGAGTAAGCATGAAAAATAGCCGCTAAAAGCGCGGCTATTCTTGTTACAGGCTGAGATTGCCTTTGAACTCTTTTCCTACCTTCGCGCATACATCATGGATTAAGGTATAAGCCTCAAGATGCACTTTTGGTCTTCCCTCGAGGTCCTTAATAACCTCGCACATGCGTTTCCGGCAGATCTCGTCCAGACGAAGCGTTTTATTTCCCTGTACGTGGAATCTTTGAGTATATTTATCCACAAAGATCCAAGCCCTGGAAATATCGTCCGGGAATGACATATCGAAGGGATCTATCTTCCCTTGGAGCTCCGGAACTTTGTCACCGACGAGTTCGTCCATGCCCCAGAAGGACCTATCTCCCCGATAATGGTTCATACTCTCGAATATCTCGAGTATTACTTTAATGACTCTTGCTTCGGGAGTCTGGTTGATTTCGACGGGATGATCGGTATTATACGTCTCATGACGTGCTTTCGATATCCTGTCTAAAAGACCATCGTCTCGAAATAAATCCCAGAGTAGTCCCAAATACAGTTCTCTGTCATAAACCGCATCTTTCTTTTCTTCGAGTTCTTTAATTCTCTCTTCGTAAAGTTCCATAGTGTTGTTTATTCCTCCTTATATTGAATTTTTGGACTGAAAAAAATAAAACAAACTATCTTGCAACCCATCTATTATATAAGCTTTTGTTTAAAAAGTCAATAGATGACATGAAAAAGGCCGCCAAATGGGGCAGCGGCCTTTTGTGACGTTTTTGTATTATGATGACTCATGTACCAAAAGCAGGCACTACACCGGTTGCTTCGACTTCGACGGCAATTTCAACAACCGTCTTTTCTGCGACCGTTTTACGTTCCGGCAATACATTCTCGAGCGTTTTTCGATAGTATGCCGGATAGCCCGGGTACGTTGATGCTTTGCTTTCAAGCGTAGTTGCTCTATCATACAACCTTCTGCAATCATCCTTGTCACTGTAATGGTCCTCCATCCAGCCGCGGATATCATCATACGTCCCATGCTCAAGCGGACAGAATTCGATTCTTTTACAAAAGCTTACAAAGTCATTCAGTCTTGCTTCGTACTCTTTTTTCATTTCTTCGATCTTCTGTTCCGAACCTGCAAGGTCTGACCGACTGCTTCTCATCAGGTAAAGCTGGCGTGCGTGCGCCATCTTTCCGAGTTCCCGATAGAAATTCCAGTTCTTGTTGTAGTCGGACATGTTTTTAAGGTCAGTCATTATACGTCACCTCCAAAAAAATATTACGTCCCTGACTGTGGAACGTACTATAATTTTAGCACAAACTCTATAAAAAGTCAATAGTTTTGGCATTAGAAAGCCACTCATTTGAGTGGCTTCTTATTATTAATTTGGGTTATTATGTCATCAAGTGATCTTGGTTCTGCACAGTTATTGAATGATGCGTTGATTTCGCTGCGAACTTGACCATACATCTTCTTTCCATTGATATTCTGCTTCAGCCATGCAATCGTTACTTCTCCCTGTTTTGTCGGAACAACTCTTACATGCCGACACTTGATATTAAAGCTTTTTATCGCCCTATTTAGCCATTCTTCGTACAGTTCGATTTTTGCAGAAAGATTATCTATGTTCCTATTATAGTACTTACTAAATACAGCATTTAATTCTTTAGCCGACTCCGGGCTAACATCTTTCTCCGGATCTCCGCTCGGATTAAGCATCATCACAATGTTGGCTCTCAGCTTAAAGTTCTTATTGTATCCAACCCAGGATTCAATCAGATACGCCAATCTCTGCCAAAATTGAATATCATCTGTTATCTTACGTTTTCTCTTCTTTCCCACGCATATCGCCTCCTTTTTTGAATAACCCAAATTATAAACGTACTAATATAGTTATAGCATATTTTACAGATAAAGTCAATTGAGGGGCGGCGCACAATCAGTGGTACAATATCCTTATGGAAATCGATATCCGCTTTATTATTGCCCAGACTCTCAGTATTATCGGTTGGCTTTTCTTGGTCTACAGTTATTACAAGGATGACATTCAGAAGCTCTTGAGGCTCCAAATCGTTACCTGTACGCTTGAAACAATCAGCTATTTCATGCTTGGCGCTACCGCTGGTATTTTTGCCTGTATCCTCGATCTCGTTAAAGTTATCCTCTACTATAAATTCGACAAAGATATGCTGGTTTTCCTGGTTACTCTCCCGCTTTATGGTATTTTAATGTTCTTCTCTATCCAGGAGGAGGGGATGATCTCCTTGCTCCCGGCCATCGGCGGTATTATCGATGGCTTCGTACTTACTCGCAATAAAACCGTGGCCACCGCCGGCACTATTCTGGCTAGCACGCTCTGGATCATCTACGATATCATCACTATGGCCTACGCTGCTGCAGCCACCGATACTATCCTGGTAATCTCCAATTTCTTCGTGCTCTTCCTGGGCTACAGCCGCATCCTACATATCGATAAGCTTCACGTAATTAAATGCCATTACCTCTCACGTAGCATTAGCGCCAATATCGTGGCGCTTGATCGCGACAATTACGCGCCTGAATACCTCTGGACGATCGACGAGCAGCGCAGCACGTTTAATCTAAACCCAGATTCTATCATGTTGATTCGCGATAAAAAGCATACTGTGGGCTACATTAATTACATTACCATTACCGAAGAAGAGTATGAACGCATCAAGCGCGCCCAGACCTTCTACCAGAATATTTCGCCAAAAGAAGTTACGTCCTTGCGTCGCCGCCGCAGGAACTATCTCTTACTCGAGAGTGTTTGCGTGAGTAAAAGCTATGAATCGCAAAAAATGGCAATTTTTGTGAGCCGCCACCTCCGCCGCATGCTTCGCTACAAGAAGGGCCAAGGCTACAATATCCACGGCATCCTATCTGTCGCAATTTCCGATTTCGAAAAGACCTTTATGGCTGCAATTGGCGCTACCCACATCAAGGATTATCGTGACGGCGAAGCCCTCTACGAGCTAGACGAAGATACCGTAGCCCGCTATATCAAGGGCCTCACCCCTGTGCCAACCGTAGAAGAAATTACTGCCGCTTTGGCCGAAAAATAACCAAGAAAAAGCCACCTAAAACTAGGTGGCAGGGTTTTTGGTTTTCTTTTTCAATCTATCTAAGAACCAGTCTACGATGAATTTCGGCGACTCAGCTCTCTGGATAACTGCCCCGGATTGCGGGTCGAAGACAGCTTTTCTAGGCGCATCCTCGCTGTGATACTTGGCGTAGCGCCGGCTCTGTTTAAAGATTTTGATCCACTTTTTAAACACACGTCTTCTTTCTTTCGGGTTATCCGCCGTGCTAGCTTCAACATGAATTAACTCCGCCAAACTCAGTGTGTAATTATAAATGAGAACAAAATAATCAATATCGAAATCTCTAGCCGCCCATTCTGCAGCACGTTTATAGTGTGCTTCCGCCTGAATTCTGTTATCATCATTCCTCCATTTTTTTAGATCTTTTATCCGTTTTTCGAATCTTTCTCTTTCGTTCTTAACGAATTCAATCATGCAAGTAAAGAAATCCCTGTTCTCTTCCCAAACAATATATCTAGCATCCAAATTCTCCATCGTCCTCTCCAACAGAATCACTTCCTTTCTAAAATGTACTCTCAAAAACCCTTACTACGGATTATACCATAAAAATATGGCCGCATTGGCGGCCATACATAGGGTTTTAATGTTGCTTTATAATTTCGATAATCCCACGCAGGGATTCGTGGCTCTGCGGCGTACCCTCACAATGATTGAGGTAGCCATTAAGATCCTTCAGGATTCGGTTGGCGCTCTTTCGAACCTCCTTAATTTCTTTTGGCGTCATCTTAAGGTAGGCGTTCGAGGTTCTTCCGTTCGGGCCTTTAGTTACGACAATATCGTAACAGCCCGTAAATTCATCGAAAATGTCGTCGTCATTGTCCGGATTATCAATCCCATACATGACTCCGCTCTTCTGAATCTTTATGTAGTACTCCTTGGCTTTATCTCCCAAGTCGCACAGCTTTTGGTTTGCCGTTTTAATAACTTTTCTGTTCCCTTCGGGATCAATTTGCACATCTCCGAGTTCCTCCCAACGTCTCAGCAAGAAGAAAAGACGAAGCTTTAAGAGAAATTTCGGTCTCCTATATTTGGACAGAGAATTCCCTATGTTTTTATGATTTAACCTGTCGTCCAGGTAATCAATCTCCGCCCTTATAAAGCGAAGTTCAGCGTGCTCCCGGACAACCTCGGCCCATAAAGCAATATTTTTTATATAGTCGTTCATTAAGTAAACCCCCTTTCGAACAACTCTTTTTTTAAACTGCAAGCAACAAAAATACCCTGCCATAATTATATCATTTAATGACAGGGTAGTCAAATTCGCTGAGGTTACTTAGAGGCTTTCTTGTACTCTTTTACACCTTCACGCGCGGCGGCGGTTTGGGCTTCTTGCTTGGAGTGGCCGGTGCCAACACCCTTCAATTTATCGCCTACGTATACACCTACGGTAAAGGTTTTGTCATGGTCTGGGCCTTCTTCTTTCATCGTGCGATAAAGTGGCGTTACGCCATCGGCTTTTTGGGCAAGTTCCTGCAAGTATGACTTTGGATCACGCCAAGAGCCATCTTCTAGAATCTCATTAATCTTGTTTAAGATGTGTTTATAGATGAAGTCTTTGGCGGCTTCGTAGCCTTTATCTAGGTAAATTGCACCAATCACGGCCTCAAAACAGTCGGCGAGGATTACGTCGTGAGCGCGGTCTGAACCGTGTTTTTCGCCTTTCGAAAGGCGAACGAGTGGTTCATAGCCAAGTTCCTTGCCGGCCGCACCGATTGATTCGGTACGCACCAAAGCTGCGCGCCAAGAAGTCATGATACCTTCGGGCTCGTTGTAATTGCGGTACAAGAAATCCGAAGAAACCATTTCTAGGATGGCGTCGCCCAAGAATTCTAGACGTTCGTTGTGGTCGTGTACGCTGGCTTTATGCTCGTTCACATAGCTACGGTGAGTTAAAGCGGTCACCAGCAAATTGATATCGTCAAATTCAAAACCAAGTTTTTCCTTGGCAAATTCCTGATATGGAGTAGTGTCCATTACAAGTCTCCTGCTCTAATTTTCTTTTTTGCAATAAGCATTAGTTTTTCGATGTCGTCGTATTCGATGGCGTCAAGGGCGTCGGCAAAGGAAAACCACTTGATTCCCTTCATCCATTTTTCTTTCATTGGGTGTTCTTTTTCATCCAAGGCCTGCACCAAATAAATCTGAGTGGTCATAAGTACCAATTTATCTAGGCGGCGATATTTGAAGTGGATTTTACCAAGCCAAGACAAAATCGAAACGTTTTTGAGGCCAGTTTCTTCCTCGATTTCGCGGCGTGCCGTAACCTTGGCGGTTTCGCCAGGTTCGATGTGACCTTTTGGAATTGTCCAGCGTTCTTTGGAATCTTGAATCAACAGGATTTCGATATCTTTTTTATCTTCAGTATAACGAAAAACAATTCCGCCGGAAGTCGGCTCGCGCACAATTTCTTGGATTGCTGGTTTTTTACGAAAAACCGCGGTTTTAATTTTTTCTAGAGGTGAAGTTTTAATTTTCTCCGTCGGCAGAGCTTCCGGAACCTTCAACGTTCTCCTCTCCATCGGTTCCTGCGATGGCTGTTTTTCTTGAATCATGTGTTCCTTCTGACTCTTCTTCGGTAATACCAAGTTCGCGGTAGGCGGTACCTAGCACGCCGTTGATAAACTTCGAAGAATTGTCGGCGCCGAAGGCTTTTGCAAGCTCTACGGCTTCGTTAATAGCAACTTTCGGCGGGATGCTGTCGCGGCACTCCGAAAGTTCGTATAGTCCCATCCTTAAGACGTTACGATCGATAGCGGAAATCGAAGAGATTGGCCATTCTGGGGCCATTGGTTGCAAAGCCTTGTCGAGAGTCTCAAAATTCTTTGCAACTCCGTGCGCAAGGTTGTAAACAAATTCGGTATCACCGAGCGCTTTTTCATAAGGCTCGATGTTTTTGGCTACGATCGTGTCTAAATCGACTTCGGGATCATGCGCTAAGCTTCTGAGTTCGTACTCGTACAAACTCTGCAATACGATAACTCTACCTAAATGTCGATTACTAGCCATACTTATTTATCTTCTTTTTTGCAAGTTTTTTTGCAAGTTTTAACTTTTAGATTTGGGGTCTTTTTAGCGGTCTCAAAGGCCTTAACTGGCGATTTGGCGTTAACGGCACGAGCCAATTTAAGGCGAAGATGAGAACGGCGAAGGCCGGTCTTTCTTGGGCTGCTTTGTTTTTTAGGTTCAGGCATTTAAATGCTCCTTAATGTTAATAGATAATTTTAGTTATTTTACCACCATTTTTCGTATGATGCAAGTGAAAACTATTTGCTAACTTAAGCCACAATATTTACAAGTTTCGCTTTTTTAACGAAGATAACTTTCTTTGGTTCACCCGAAACGAATTTCTTCACTTTTTCGTTTTCGAGAGCGAGAGTTTTGATCTTTTCTTCGTCTTCAATGTCTTCGGCTGGTACGCTAAGTTTAGCGCGGAGTTTGCCGTTGACTTGGACAACGATTTCGACGGTGTCAGAAACTAGATGTTTGTCGTCCCAGGTTGGCCATTCGTCGTCAGCACCAAGTTTTTCGAGCATTTCAGAAGTAAGATGTGGGGCAAATGGTTTTAATAGTTTGGCGAGAGCAATAAGATCGTCGTTTGATACGCCAACTTTATAAAGCTCGTTCACATATTCCATCAGAGCGGCAACGGCCGTGTTGAAGTTGCAGCGATAAATATCTTCGGTAACCTTTTTGATCGTCTTGTGGCGAACTTGTGCAGTCTGCACAGGTTCCGCTTTTTTAGCGTCAGCAAAGCAGAGGCAGAAGCAGCGGTTGAGGAAGCGATAAACGCCACCCACTGAGCGTGGGTCCCAAGCTGCGTCGAGCTCGACTGGGCCAATAAACATTTCGTAAGTACGAAGCGTATCGGCGCCATAGCCATCATTAATCACATCAAGCGGATCGATCACGTTGCCTTTGCTCTTGGACATCTTTTTACCGTCTGGCGCATTGATATAACCGTGGTAAATCAATTTCTTGATTGGTTCGCGGAATGGCAAGAAGCCTTGGTCAGCAAAGAATTTGCACCAGAAGCGAACGTAAAGCAAGTGAGCCACAGCGTGGTCAGCACCTACGTATACATCAACTGGTTCCCAGTACTTAATTGCTTCGGGGTTCCAAGCGTGGTCATCATCATGTGGAGAAGCATAGCGCCACAAATACCAGCTAGAACAGGCGTAGCCGTCGAGCGTATCAGTTTCACGGGTCATTTCTTCGCCATCAATCGTAACTTTGAGCCAGTCTTTGCATTTGGCAAGTGCTGAGCGGCCAGTGTTATCTGGTTTGTAATCCTCAACTTCTGGAATCATGACTGGAAGTTGATCTTCTGGAATGGCGTGTGGGTTACCATCTTTGTCGTAAGCGATTGGAATTGGGCAGCCCCAGTAGCGCTGGCGAGAAATCAACCAGTCGCGCATCTTGTAGGTGGTTTTTGGTGAACCAATACCACGTTCGCCAAGCCAAGCATTGATTTGCTCGCGGGCATCTTCGGATGCGGTGCCACTAAATTGGCCGGAGTTTACAAGTATGCCTTCGCCGTGATAACACTCGCTATCATCGTCAGAGTCTTCTGGTTTTTCAATAACTTTCTTAACTTTGAGATCGAATTTCTGAGCAAAATCGAAGTCGCGTTCGTCGTGAGCAGGCACGGCCATCACGGCACCTTCGCCGTAACCCATCAATACATAGTCAGCTACCCAAATTGGCATTTCTTCGCCAGTTAATGGGTTAATCGCATAAGCACCGGTAAATACGCCGGTTTTTTCCTTGTTTTCTTGGCGTTCGATTTCAGATTTTTTAATTGCATTTTTGCAATACTCGGCAACTTTTTCGCGAGTATTATCATTTACGAGCTCAGAAATCATTGGATGTTCTGGGGCGAGCACAATAAAGGTTGCACCAAAAATCGTATCCACGCGAGTGGTGAAGACTTTGATTTCCTGTTGGGTATCCTTAACGGCAAAATTGACGATTGAACCTTTAGAGCGGCCAATCCAGTTCTTTTGCATGGTTTTGATTTTTTCTGGCCAATCAAGCGCGTCTACTTCGTCGAGCAATTCATCGGCATATTCAGTGATCTTAAAGAACCACTGTTTCATTTTCTTTTTCTCGACTTCGTGACCACAGCGCCAGCAGCAGCCATTTTCTACTTGCTCATTTGCAAGCACGGTCTGATCAACCGGGCACCACCATTGGTAAGATTCTTTTTGATACGCCAAACCTTTTTTGAAGAGTTGTAAGAAGCACCATTGAGTCCATTTGTAGTAGGCTGGATCCGAGGTGTTGATTTCACGATCCCAATCGATTGCATAGCCAAGACGTTTGGCTTGTTTGCGGAAGTTGTCGATATTAACTTTGGTAGCACTTTGTGGCGAGGTACCAGTTTTGATAGCGTAGTTTTCGGCTGGAAGACCAAAGGTGTCGTAGCCGAATGGGCGCATCACATTTAATCTTTGTTGCGCGTAGAAACGTGACAACACATCCACGATAGTGAAGTTGCGCACGTGGCCGACATGCAGGCCTGCGCCAGATGGGTATGGGAACATCTCGGCGAGGAACATTTTCGGCGCGCCAGATTTTTCAGTTGCTTTGAATGGCTTCTCGCTTTCCCAGCGGGCTTGCCACTTTTCTTCAATTTTGATTGGGTCGTATCTTTCCATGAAAATATTATACCATAAAAATCACCTTGCTACTAGATGTAGCAAGGTGTATGTAAATGGGCCTAAGCCCTTAAATAATGTACAGGTCGGCTACCCCGCGCAGTTCCATAATCGTCTTCTGTATATAAAACAGTATTCCTCAGTTTTTCGCTCGTCGCTACTCATTGAGCAACGCACCGCGCTATGTGCGGTATACGAATTATGGGTTGTTCTTGTACCGCGCGGGATTACCACCCTTGTGCAACAATCATACACCTCCAATTGAAACACCGAACCAGAGGCGTTCTTCGATTTTATACTATTGCTTAAAATTCGTCAAGCATCTTTTTAAACTGATCAGCCCCCGCAAAAGGACACGGGGGCTTAAAATATGTTCTCAAACGGAACGAGAACTCTGGTGATTGTGCGTGCTGCGATAACTTAGATTCAACCCATATTTCGGCTTAGGAAACCTTTGGGAAGGCCGTATTATTGGTCTCTTCTTCGCATCACAGAGCATCATGCGGGTTTCGTATGTCAATCTACTACAAGAACTATTGACACCTTATTCGACATAAATGTCCCCAAACTACTGCTTGACAACATGTCATAGGGAATACAATATAAAACATCTATATTGCAGATTGTCCCAAGTAGTTGCCTAGGGAGCGATTTACGTACCGCGGATGCTTATGCATCGGTAAAGTGCGACCATCCGATTTCGGCGACCTTAAGAGGAAAACTGACAAGGGTATATATTAATAGGCCTCTATCGGACACCATTATTATAATCTAAAATTCGGGAGTGTCAAGAGGTGTGGTATAATACCCCTATGGAAATCGTCTTAGTATTAGACAATATTCGCTCTACTTATAACGTGGGCGCTATTCTCCGCTCAGCGGAGGGCTTTGGTGTGTCTAAGGTAATTTTGTCTGGTTATACGCCTCGCGTGCATGATAAAAACTTATTACCACATCTGCGCGCCAAACTCGATAAGGAAATCCACAAATCCGCCCTCGGCGCAGAAGATATGCTAGATATTTATTCGTCTGGTGATATAATTTCTGACCTAAAATCATATGCTGCATCAGGCTATCAAATTGTTGGGCTCGAAAATAATATTCCCGACAAAAAACCGGTTCTTCTCTGTAGTAAAGAGATGAAAAACCAGCTTAAAGATAAAATTGTGCTAGTTTTAGGAGAAGAAGTACACGGCATAGATTATTCTCTATATGATATAATTGATCTTTTTGTGGAAATTCCAATGAAAGGCCAAAAAGAATCCTTTAATGTATCGGTAGCAGCGGGCATCGCGCTGTTTGGTTTATGCTATAATTAATACTATGAAGATCGTAATCGCTACTGCTGTTTATTATCCAATGGCAAACGGTGTAGCAGTTTTTGCTTATAATTTAGCCTCTGGTATGGCTCGTCGCGGTCATGATGTAATGGTGCTCTGCCCTAGCCAAACCGGCAAAGGCCACGTCGAGATCCAAGATGGTGTTAAGGTCGTATATCTAAAATCAAAGAAAATGCATCTTTATGCCGACCAACTTCATCCGATCCCGCCAAAAAAGAAATTCCTCGGCAAGGAATTGCCACATGTTTATTACAAAAATGGCTTTTGGATCTCGGCCATGCCGGCTCACCAGATCAAAAAAGCCCTCGACAAGTTTAGGCCTGATATCATCCATAGCCAAGGCGCCGATCCGGTTGGCCTTGCTGCAATGAGCTACGCGCGCAAACATTGCATCCCACTAGTCACCACGGAGCACAACATGCCAGACGTGTTTACTGGCCCACTCAAACTGCCAAAGCCAGTCAAAAAACCAGTTAATGCCCTGCTTGCTACCTATTTTGTAAGCCAGCAAAAACGTAGCGACTACGTGACTATGCCAACCCAGCTTGCTATTGATGATTTAATCACTGAAAAGCGTGAGAAAAAATTCAAAGCACCGGTTGAAGCAGTCTCAAATGGCGTTGATTTATCCGCCTTCAAATCTGGCCCAGCAGATCCTCGCGTGCTTAAGAAATATCATCTACCAAATGAATATATGCTTTATGTTGGTCGTGTTGACCCAGAAAAACAGCTTTCCTTTGTAATCAAAGCTTTTGCAAAAGCCCTCAATGAGGCTCCAAGCGCTCGCTTTGTAGTAGTGGGCGATGGCGTGGACAAAGCCAACCTCGAGAAGCTTGCTAAAAAATTGAAACTAGGTAACTCCATTATTTTCCTCGGCCGCGTGTTGCCGCCAGACGTTTACGATATTTATCGTGGCGGCATGTTCTTTGCTACAGCCAGTGAGATCGAAACCCAAGGTATCGTTTTGATTGAGGCTGCTGCTACCGGTCTACCCTTGGTCGCCGTCGATAAGGGTGCCGTGGCCGATATTTGCAAAAACGGCGAAAACGGTTTTCTTTGTGGGCCGAAAGATGTTGACGCTTTGGCCGCTGGCATGGTGAAGCTATTTAATGATAAAGACCTTCGCGAAAAATATAGTGCCCGTAGTCTTGAGCTCGCACAAAAACACGATATTACGAACACTTTAACTCGTTTTGAAGAGATTTATACCAAAGTACTCAGTAATTCAAAGAAAAACTAAAGCAATTTTTCGGCTTTAAGAGCTTTTTTGATGGCCGGGCGATCAAAGCCCACAATGCGCGTGCCAGCAATTTCAGTAACTGGCACTGCAGCGATTTCTGGGTCAGAATTTGCGTCAACCTCCTCATACTCAACACCAAGATCATCAAGCCAATCCATCAAGGCATGGCAGTATGGGCAGGTGGTGGTTGAATAAACTTTAATCATTAGAGTTCCTTTGCTTTATCCATTTGAGGATCTTTCATCGTGTTGATGTCGTCATATGTACGAACAACTTCAATGTCTGGGGTGATACCTTCTTTATTGATTGAACGATCGTTTGGCGTATACCAGCTTGCAATCGTGATTTTGAGCATAGCACCATCGTCAAGGTCGAACATTTGCTGAATCACGCCCTTGCCGTAGGTTTTTTCACCAAGAATCGTGGCTTTGTTGTAATCTTGCAAGGCGCCGGCAACAATTTCGGAGGCTGAGGCAGTAGAACCATTAACGAGCACGATGGTCTTCATATTTTTAAGCAGGGCTTTGCCATAGTAAGCTGATACTTTGGTGGTGCCAAAGTGGGTGGATTTTTGAATCAAGATATCTTGGTTTTCAATCCAGAGGCTAAGCAAATCTTGCGCCGCTGACACATAGCCACCGCCGTTATCGCGAAGATCAAGAATGACTTTATTGATTCCCTTGTTGGCAAAATCTTTTGCAAAGTCATAAACCATGGTGCCAGTGTCACTATCGAAACGAGTGACGGTAATAATAGCCGTATTGCCATCGTAGTTGACGTAAGCCGAGACGTTATTGATTGTCTCGCGAATCATCGTAAAGGAGAGCTCTTTACCGTCGCGGACAACCGTGAGCTTAACTTCTGTGCCTTTTTCGCCACGCACTTTGCTGGCAATTTCTTCGGTAGAGAGCGCATAGACCTCTTCGTCGTTGACTTTATAAATAATATCCCCGGCAAGCACGCCAGCTTTTCTAGCTGGGTTGTCTGGCAAGGTGCGGATTACGCGTACGTAGCCATCACGTAGGCCCATTTCGATACCAACGCCTGAGCCAACTTCACCGTGCAAACTATTGGTGAATTCGAGAGCTTCGTCTGGGTTCATGTAGGAAGTATATACATCGCCAAGGGCAGCCGTCATGCCTTTTTTGGCACCCTCAATAATATCGGCATCCTTGATTTCTCCATCATAATTTGACGAAAGAGTTTCATAAACTTCATCGAGCTCGGACCAGTCAATACTATGTGACGGGGTTTTTACACCAAGATATGGCGCAAAGCCTTCGAATAGATCTTTGCCAAAAATACCGAGCACTATGCCGATAAAAGCGATAACACCACCAACGGCTATTGCGGTACTTAAGTTAACTTTCTTTTGTTCCCAAGTAGTCTTTTTGCTCATTACTTTATTTTAGCACAAAAACTTTTTATTCTAAATGAATGAAATTGTATTGCCAAAGTTCGCCAACCGAAATACGGCGTGAACCAAAGTCGCCATAGCGATATTTACCAGAGTAAAGTTGGGTAGCGTAGGCGTTATTGTATTCGGTAACGTTGATTGAGCCGTCGTCGTTGACGCTTTCAACCCAGAATACGTGGCCCCATTGGCCGCCATCGGCTTGGCCAATAGTGTCTGGAGCTGGTGAGTGATCGACGCGATAACCTTGGTAGCGGGCGACGTCGTCCCAGCTATAAGCGTTGCCCCAGGCAAGGCTTAGACCAAAGCGTTCGTAGGCTTTCCAACCGACATAGCTAACACATTCGCATACCAAACCGCCGAGTTTATGCCAGCCGGCAAAATCTTCCCAGTAGGTGAGGAAGTCATCTTGGCGACCCGGGCAGTCGTTTTGCCACGGGTAGGTGTTTGCGCCGGTAAATGAACTACCACGATAGAGCTCTGGGTGAGCTTCCTGTTCACGGCGCTCGGCTTCGAGCTTGGCAGCCTTAGCTTCTTCAGCGACTTGGGCATATGCTTCGGCGTCATTCTGGTATTTATTTACTAATTCTTGTTGTTCGGCACGCGCAGCGGCAAGTTCGTTTCTGGCGGCTTTTTGCTCAGCTAGCAAGCGCTTGACGTTTTCACGATCGTCTTCGAGTTTTTCTTTAGCCTCTTTAATGGTGGCAGCCGATACAGTGATTTGCTTTTTGGCGGCTTCCTCACGGGCTTGCTTTTCAGCAAGATCGGAGATTGAATTGCTGCCGGCTAGAATCTTGATTGGTTCACTGTCGCTACTAAAATGCATTTTGGCAAGCAAAGAAGCAAGGGCGCGCTGCTCGGAAAGGAGTTTTGTTTCGGCTTCTTTAATTTGCTTATTAAGTTCTGCAACTTCGGCTTCGGTAGAAGCGATTTCGGATTCTTTAATGGCGATCTGGACATTCAATTCCTGGACTTTGATCTGATAAAGGTTGGCGGTTTGGCTGGCGTAAGCGGCGTTTTTAGCAGCCTCTTGCTCTTTGCGCACTGCTTCCATACACGCTTCGCTATTGGCGCAAGCGCGTGAAACAGCCAAAGCTAGTTGATCCTGGGTAACAATACAAATCGTAGATAAGACAAATACTGCCAACAACACTGCTGCTGTGGTGAGGATTTTGAACTTTTTGTTTTTAGGCAGTATTACCATAACCCCATAGTAACACAAAAACTTCAATCTGTAAATACTTATGCTTTATGCATGTATCTTGAAATAGCAAGTCTTGCCGAAACGCGACCAATGATAAGGCCGGTGCCAGCGAAAGCTAGGAACACTAACACGAGTTTGCTTGATTCGAGCACGGCGACGATGTTATCGATGCTAATGCCGTAGTTTCTCAGGTTTGGAGCTAGCATTTCGAAGATTGCGTAGCTTGCGACAGCCGAAATGATACCTGCAATGATTCCACAAATTTCGGCTTCCACGAGGAATGGCCCTCGGATAAAGCCCTTGTCGGCACCCACGAGTTTCATCATATAGATTTCTTCACGACGGCTAAAGATTGCCATTCTAATGGTGCTAAAGATTACAAGAATTGAAACCGTGAGAAAGATTACGCCAAGGATAATACCAGCAGCGCGGGCGATGTTGGCCCATGAAGTAATTGTGGCGATTTCGGTTTGATTAACGTCGTAAGTAGGGAGCTCTTCTTCGTCGAGGAATTTTTGGAAGGTTTCATCTTCGTTGACGATCTTTTTGATGCTATCAAGGTTTTCGATGTCATAAACTTTGATACGCATTGTGGCTTGAAGTTGTTCATTAATGAGAATATTTTTCATTTCATCATCTAGAACGTCGATAATTCCCTGGTTGTCTGAGTTTTCGGCAAGCAGCTTTTCGTATTCCTGCTCCGAGGTGGAAGTTTCGACAGATTTGATATTAGAATCAGCCGAAATCACGTTGGTGAGTTTTTCGAGATTGCGTTCGGATGTGCCAGGCTTGAAGTAAATAGTGATATCAATTTTATCGCGCATCACATCGGCAGTATTCGAAAGAATCACGCTAGCCACTACAGTAATAAATAGGATAATGAGTGTGAGTGACATCACGATGGCCGAAGCCGTAGAAAGCCAAAAGTTACGAGCAAAACCACGAGCACCGTATTTAATGATGCGGCTTTGTTCGCGTACTAAGTGGTGGTTCTGCAATTTGCGCATGGTACGCAAACTTTTCTTCGCAGATTTTTTGAGTGCTTTTTCGTCGCTAATTGTGTTTTCTTGTTTTTTCATTAGATTACCCTCGGTTGTTTCTTAAGTGCGTGGCCTGGAGTTTGGAGGGTGCGCTGTGGCGGTTGCACCGGAGTTGCATCGAGCTTATAAATACCGTTGACTTTTTGATCGTTCACGATGCGACCATCTTTCAATGTAATCACACGCTTTTGCAAGTTGTTGACGATGCTTTCATTGTGGGTGGTAACCAGAATTGTAGTACCAAAATCGTTAATCTTTTTAAGCAAGTTGATGATTTCCTCGGTAGTGAGTTTATCGAGGTTAGCGGTAGGCTCGTCAGCAATCAAAATTTTTGGCTGGCGCGCCACGGAGCGTGCAATCGACACACGTTGTTGCTGGCCACCGGCAAGTTGGTTCGGGAATTTTTTGGCTTGGTCAAGCAGCCCCACGAGTTCAAGCACCTTTGGCACGGTGTTTCTAATTTCGCGGCCACTCATGCCGGCAATCTCAAGAGCCAATGCGACGTTTTCATAAACGGTGCGGCGTGGCAAAAGTTTGAAATCTTGAAAAACTACACCAAGGCGGCGGCGATAATTTGGGATGTTACGCTTTTTGACATAGTCGAGGTCGATACCACCAATGATGATTTTACCGGAGTCTGGATTTTCTTCCTTGGTGATCATTTTCATCAAGGTAGATTTACCAGCACCGGATTTACCAACGAGAAAGACAAATTCATTTGGCTCGATATGGAGAGATACGCTGTCGAGCGCAGGATGCGCATCGCCAGGATACGTTTTGGTCACATTATCAAGCAATATCATACTATATATAATAGCATAAGCATGACCAGTATGCAAATATTAGGCAATTTTTTCGAGCTCATCCATGATGGCCTGAATCTCGGCCGCCTCGAGAGTTTTGGTGCGGTCCGCAAATTCAAGATGGAAGCTGAGGCTTGGGTTAACCTTTTCGTCAGCCTGGTAGATTGAGGTTGGTTCAATACTATACACGAGATCGCGTTTTGCTAGTTTATCTTCGAGTTTTTTGAACACGGTTTCGTAGCTATCGCTGGTGGTGATAGTGATATCGCGCGAGACGGTTGGGAATTCGCTGATTTCGCTAGCAACTTTTTTAAGCGTTGCGAATTTTACGAGTTGGTCGAGGCTGATTTCGAAGGCAGCTACACCGCGTGGAAGTTTAAGCTTAGAAAGAGCGCCGAGTTTGATTTCACCAATCACGCCAATCAACGTCTCTTCTATGTAAACACCGGCGCTGCGCTTTGGTTCATAGTAGGCTTCGTAACCTTCTTTGGCCGGTCTGTAGGCTTTGAAAGCGAGCTTGATGCCAAGTTTCTTCGCAAGTTCTTCGAGATATTTTTTGGCGAGATAGTATTTAGTATTTTCGGTATTGTCCACCACGACCATCGCGAGATTGTTGTTGGCGTATGGTACATTATCTTCGTCGACACCATCAGAGCGAAGGAATACTTGATTCATTTCAAATAGTGCAAAGCTAGAATGTTTGGCCTTCAAGTTTTCGTAAGATTTTACGAGCAATGACGGCACAATTTGCTGGCGAAGATATTGTAGGTCCGGTGAAATTGAGTTTACGAGGCGGTAAGAATTATGAATATCCTCACCGACTTTTTGCAAAAGATCGCCGTGCACAAAGGTGTAGGTGAGAAGCTCGTTTGCGCCGGCAAGACTGAAGAAGTTGCGAATTTGAGACTTCAAGGACACGAGTTTGTTTTTCTCGGCCGTAGCGTGAAGTGGCAAAACTGGCGCGATATTGTCGTAGCCGTTCAAGCGTCCGATCTCTTCGATGATGTCTTCTTTGATGTGGATGTCGGTACGCCAAGCTGGAGCGGTGACGGTGAGGCTATTGCCGCTAACTTCAACTTTGAACTCGACGTTTTCGAGCGTGCTGACGATTTCGGCCAAAATGTAGTTAGTGCCAAGCAAATTATTGATTTCGTCTGTTGTAATTTTTACAACATTTTCCTCTTTGGTGTAGCCGGAATCGATGACTTCGGAGATTTCAAAGCCGTCTTTTAGCATTTCGGCACATTTCAAAGCTACGGCCAAGGTTTGATAAGCTGGTTGGCCTTTGGTAAAGCGGGTAATGGCTTCAGAGAAAATGCCGTGCGCCATTTGAGTTTTGCGCAAGTTAAACAAGCTAAAGGTAGCGGATTCGATGATGACGTTTTTGGTGTTTTCGTCAATCATAGTGGACTTGCCACCCATGGCGCCGGCGAGAGCCACTGGCACGTCGTTGCTAGTGATTACGATATCGGTATCAACCAAAGTAACCTCGGTGTCGTCGAGTAAGGTGAGTTTTTCGCCTTTTTTAGCGAGGCGTACACCAACTTTTGGCTCGGTCGTGCCGCCCACGGCGAGAAACTTATCGTAGTCGAACGCGTGAAGTGGTTGGCCGGTAAGAAGCATCAAATAATTAGTGGCGTCCACGATTGGATCAACTGGGCGCATGCCAGCTTTGGCTAGCATAGCGTCTTGAAGCGTCAAATATTTTTTCTTAAGCTCACCGTGTTTTTTAAGTACTACGGCAGAATAGCGTGGGCAGATAGCAGAATCGGCGATATTCACGCCGAGTTTTCTAAAGTCGGTTTCTTCAATGGCTGGCTCGGAAACGAATTTTTCACCTAAAACGCCAGCAACTTCGCGGGCAAAGCCAAGCACACCAAAGCAGTCTGGGCGGTGAGTCAAGGATTTGTTTTCGATGTCGAGAATCACGTCGTTTAATTCGAAAATATCAGCAAGCTTGTCGCCAGGTTTAGCGATTTCCGGATCAATTTCGACGATCGTAGAGTGGTCGGTAGTGAAGTCGAGCTCGTCGGCGCCAGCAAGCATGCCACATGAATCATATTTGTTTAGCATTTTGCGTTTGCCGATCACAAATGGAGCGTCTTCATGAACGCTGGCAGGTACGATGGCACCTGGAGCGACCCAAGCTGCAAGCATGCCGGCATGCACGTTTGGCGCACCACACACGACTTGCGTGAGTTCTTTGGCGCCAGTGTCGATTTGGCAAAGATGAAGGTGAGTTTCTGGAATGGCTTCGCATTCGACAACTTTTACTACAAAAATATTGTCGTATTTTTTGGATTCATCGATGATTTCTTCGATCTCAACCAGACGCGAGTCGATGAGTTTTTCGAGCGCGGCGTTATCAACGTCGATTTTGACATATTTCTTGAGCCAATTTAACGAGATTTTCATATTAAAACTCCTTCAAGAAATTAAGTTTGCCAGATTCAAAGTAACGGACATCCTTCAGGCCATAGCGAAGCATCACTAAGCGGTCGATACCGCCGCCCCAAGCAAAGCCATGGTAGACGGTTGGGTCGATGCCGGCCATTTTGAGTACGTTTGGATGAATCATGCCGCAGCCAAGCATCTCGATAAATTCGCCTTTTTTGCCACCGAGAGTTTTTGGTTTCTCGATTTTAAACTCGAGGGATGGCTCAGTAAATGGGAAGTAACCAGGTTGAGTAGAAATGTCGAGCTTTTGTTCGTAATATTTTTCGAAGAATTCACGAAGGATACCTAACATGTTGCCGAGCGTACAATCTTTTGAAACATACACGCCTTCACACTGATAAAACGTGTGTTCGTGAGTAGCGTCGACATCTTCGTTGCGGAACACGCGGCCTGGCACCACGACGGCGATGTTTTTGCCCTGCTCAAGATTCTTTTTGTAGGCTTTGAGCACGCGGTGCTGCATGGTGGAAGTGTGGGCTGGCGGAATGTAGCCCTCTTCGGTGCGGAAAGTATCATAACCATCGCGAGCCGGATGGCCCTTAGAGAAATTCAAACTATCGAACATATGGAATTCATCATCGAGCTGACGTGGCTCAACCACATCAAAGCCCATCATTTGGTAGATTTCAACTACGCGGTCAAGTTCAGTCATGAGCGGGTGTTTTGAACCATTTTCGGATGGCAAAAACACAGGCAGCGGCTGGTTTGGCGCAGCTGGTGCGGTGATGTCAATTGGGGTAACATCTTGCTCCAAAGCTGCTTCTTCGGCAGCTTTGATTTTTTCCAAGATCTCCTGTTTTTTGAGATTGATTTTGCGACCAAATTCGGCCCGTTCCGCTGGCGGGACGTCTTTGATTTTCGCATATTCAGCGCCAAGCGCTTTGAGCTCGGCTTTTAATTGTTCGAGAGTTTGCATAAAAATATTATAACACTTTTACAAGATACGCGCGAGAATTTTAAGTGGCTTATTGACGTGGCGCCAGCTCACGTTGATAGGTGGTGTGAACTTCTGGCGTGCTGGTAGTGGCGCTGTTGTTGCCCCATAGATAAATGCTTGGTGTGTAGTCGATGATTTCGGCAGAATCAATTGAAGTAAGTCCAGTTGAAGCACCATAAATACGATAGAGTTTGAGACCGTCGGCAATCACGACGCCATTAATCTTGAGCTGTTGTCCGCAGTAAAGTCCGGTGATTTCGGTGCTGCCGCTAGCTTTAGTGGCTTCCACAATACTGCCGCCTACGAGCTTGGCACAGGTATTGATGTTTTTGCCGGCTACGAGGATTGCATCGATTCTGACGGCGCTTGGTTCGATATAGATGTTGCCATCTGCTACGATGATATATTGTGGGATTTGGTCGATGTTTTGATAGCTGCTGCTGGCGTAGCGTAGTGAACTTTGAATCGTGACATTACCTTTGGCATAAATCACGTGCGTGATGCCGGCGCCAAGCTCGCCAGAGGCTCTGATTGCTAGGTTGCCAGAAGCGTAAGTGTAGCGGGTATTTTCTTCCTGGGTGTAGCTGCCGGCATTTGAGAGATCAAGCGTAGCCCAACCGCTACTGTTTTTATCGGCATCCTTTGCGGCGGCCTTATCGGCATACTTTTGTTTGATCGTAGTCTTGGTGTGGCTTTCGCCGGAGAGGCCGAATTGACCCACAACACCAGTAGCACAGTTAACGTTTGCAAAGCTTAGTCTACTGAGATCACAATAATTCTTGCTGGCACTACCGCCTGGATTTGCGGCGTTAACCGTGAGGTTGGTTGCGCCATAGCCCGTGGCGGCGCCGGAGGCAACGCCCGAGATCACGCCGTTGGCCATGATGGATTGTTCTACCCATGAACCAAAGGTGATACTTGGTGCGCCGTTAGCGCGAACTGGATTGTAGCTATATACGCCATTGATGGTGTATTTGGTGGCTTGGTTGGCGACGACATCGCCGGCAGAATACAGGCTGCCGCCCCAAATTTGGAAGGATGGCTTTTTGGCCACGATGCGACAATAAGCTTTTGAAACAAAGGTATTATTATTGGAGGCTTCCGAGTCGGTCGAGCCGGATGGATAGACTGAAACACCCATACAAACTTTCGAGCCGGCCGGAATGTCTGGTACGTTATAGCTAGATCTAAAGGCGCTGATCGTCTTGGTATCGCCGGCTAGTTTACTATTTTCGTTGAATACGATGTTGCTGGCGCTGTAACCTTCTTCGGTTGGAAGCTCGACACATTCTGAATAGCCAAGCGTGCTACCGTAGTAGCTACATGGATTGACGCTGCTACCGTTTTGTTCGTTGTCGACACCTTCGTTGCGGCTACCGTCCATACTATAGAACATGAATAGACGCACAGTGGATGGCGCAGTCTTGGTGGCGTAGGTATCTTCGACTAGGCTATTGTAACGTTGTTGGACATTAACACTAATATTCTTACCGGACATACTTTCGCCTGCGTAGACATAGCCATTACCGGTGTTGATACTTGCGGTGGTCTTGTAGTTGTATGGTACGACCACTTGGGCGATTGAACTTTCGCGAAGTGGCGGGTTAGTGGTTTTGGCGGTGATGCTGTACCACATGTTATCGACAGTGTTTTGGTAGTAAACGATACAGCCAGAGCCACAGTTTCCTTGCGAGTGGCCAGCTACCGCGTTGTAGCCAGGGTAGGTCCAAAGGGCTTGTGAAATTGTATTACCAACGGCGTTAGTAGTGATGTTGGCGACCGACGTCATGACGCTCGACATATTTGCGTTACCGATCGTACCGCTAAACGAATTGCCGTTTTTCTTCATGATTTGATTTTCGTTCGTAAGTTCGAAGGCATTAGATGTATTTTGGAAGTCAAGATAGCTACCGATGTCACTCGAATCGACAATAGTAAATTCATTGGCCGTTTCAACATAGGCATTGCGCGCCGGAATGATGACGGTCTTCCCCCTGTTGGCCACATTATTGTATTGGCTTTCGTCGCCACTCGTGTAGCGGGTGGCTTGGGCGCCTGGATAATAACAGTGAACGAATCTAATTTTGTCGGTTGGCTTAGCGTAGAGCGTGGTTTGCTTTCTGTCTGCCAGACGTTCGCTCATTACGAAGGTTTGGCTAGATGTGGTGCCACCGTTAATTGAGGCGTTGCCGGTAATTTCTGGACAGATTGGCAGTGATGGGGTTTTGGTAAACCTAATGCAGGCAGTCGAAGTGCGGACGGTGCCATCAAAGGTGAATTTCAAAGTTTCACATACTGAACCGGTATTAATCATTTGCGCTGCGTCAGCATCGGTGATGCTGGTTGGGCGATAGTAACTACCGTTTCTGATATATAGCCAGGTCTGCGCGAAGGAAGTTGGCGAGTTGCCAGTGTATTCTAGCGAGCTAGACCAGTTGTATTTGCTATTGAAATCGTTTTCGATCGTGAATGGGATCGTTACGCTCATCTCACCTTTAAGGTCGATACGGTGATTGAAGATAATGTCGCTGCCTCTGATGGTGCGGCCAGTGGTGTTAACTACGATTTCACTTACGGCACCGTCGACGCCGCCAGAATCTGCTGAGCCAGAAACGCCGGTGACGCGTGCTGTACTGGTGCCCTTTGGTTCGGCAGTTACGCCTTTGAATTTGACGCAGGCCTTAGTGGTGCGCTTTACGCCGTCATAGGTAAACTCGAGCGTTTGGCAGGATGTCGACACGGAGCCGATACGAGCATTGACATATTTATTGCTTGTGATTGGGTCTGCTTGTTTGGTTGGCTCCGCGGTCTTAACGGTGATGTTGAAGCTATTACTACCTCCAGTATTATCAGTGGCGCCGGTAGTCGTAAGCGTGTATGGAACGGAACCAGTGTATTGCTCGCTAAGTTCCGAAAGAGTAGCCTGAACATTATGCGTAAAGGTGACCGGGATATTGAGGCCGCCATTAGCGTCTTCACTTGGGAAGATTGGGATCGAAACCGCAAGGTCATCCGCGGTTTTACTTGGCGAAGCTTTGGTCGCCCAATCGCTGGTCTTTTTGAGGGTTTTGTAGGCGACGCCGGAGCGGCTTTGTACGGTCGGCAACGAGAGCTCACCCACTACCTTAGCACAAACCTTTGTGCTCCAGGCGCTTAGGAACGTAAGCGTTTGACAAACTTCCTCGGTATTACCTGGGGTTACAGAAACCGATTTGGAGTCTGCTGAAACAGTTTTCGTATAGACCATTGAGCTAGAGCTGTTGCTTGGGAAGGTTCCCGAAAAGTTTCCGGACCCATCCGTAGTATAGCTCTTCGTAATTCCAAATGGCACAGTACCGGTGGATTTGCCGGTAGCGATGGCGTCTCCACTATTAACGAAGGTTGCTTTCATGTCATGGCTAAAGGTAATAGTTGCAGAGCTGGATTTGCCGGAAGCAATCCTGAGCTTGATGGTATTGAGCCACTTAGTATCGCCATTCGAGCTTGCCGTCTTCGTGTCGCCGCCACCTGAAACCGTACTTGTTCCAGTGAAGGTTGGCCGAGAAGCGGTAACATTAACACAGGCCTGCGGGGTGCCAGAGTAGGTATTATACGTGAAGCTGAGAGTTTGGCAGGTTTTACCAATCGGCGCATCATATGACGAACCATAAACGGTGTGGGTACCCGTACTCGTAACTTTGTCATTTTTGAGTGATGTGGAGCCACGTTTTACCGTGTAGCCGACATTGAGCGCGCTGCTCGACACACTAGCAGTGTTGGCAACTTCAAGTTCGTGTTTGAAATAAACCGAGATCTTCGGGCTATCGTCACCATATGGAGCATAAATCGTGCGGTCAATTTTGACTGACTTGTCGCTGTTTACGAAACCAGTTGTGGCCTCTTCCGCATGGCTCGAATCCTTTCCGACCGAACTCTTACCCTTAACGGTATATTCATTGCCTTTGATATGCGCACAAACCGTAGTCTTTCTGTCGCCACCATATGACAAGGTTAGCGTTTGGCAGACCGTAATATTTGTGGTCGCTGTAATGCCAGACACCGTGATGGTAGGGTTATCGGCTGTAACGATTGGGCTTGGCGCCGACGGAGTCACTGAAATAGATTTCGAATATACCGTATTGTTCTTCCCGTATGCCTGAACCGTTGCCCCACTGCCACTGGTAGACTGCGTAATTTTGTAGTTGGTGCTTGCGTTTCCAGTGTTAGTCGACGACTGCGCCATAATGTAGTGATTGAAAGTCACATCAACTGTTTTTGCTCCAGATCCACTCGGAACAGTAACGTTGACTTCCACCGTTTTTGTGCCCGGATTCGGGCTGTCCGTGGTTGCCGTGTCTGTCGTAGCACTATTCGTACCACCTGCCGGCGCCGTCACCGAGCTTTTACTCTTAACATCCCCCGGCGCTAATTCCGTCTGCGGCTTCAGCGTAACGCAGGCCGTGCTCTTGACGTTACCGGCGAAAGTCATAGTATCGCAAATCGTCGTACCATTAGCATTTAGCTCTGACGGGGAGACGACGCGCGAACGTGACCATGTCACTGCTGTATCAAGTTTGTTTTGGTATGGGACAGTTCTATCTTGCCAGGCGCCAGACTTTAGACTATTTTGGTTAACTGCAAAACTAGCACTTGTACTGCCTTTACCATTAATCTGATGATGGAATGTTATTGTCGTATCGCTGGTTATGGTTTTTGGCGAAGCAGAATGGGTGACACTAGCTGGACTTGTTTCGCTATTGGTGCCACCATTATATTCTACGGCTCCCGAATCTATCTGTACGCCAGAAAGACCAGAAAAAGCACCTCTTTCTGCGGAACAGAACCAGTTTACGTCTTTAAAATCTGCTGCACTGGATAGCCCTTCGTTAGCATCAAATATTGCGTGCACTTCATCCGTAACGCCATAATACTTCGCTTCTACCGCCATATAAGAATTACCCACTTTAATCTGTGGCCATATATCATACCAGGCTGCACACTGCGTTAAACTATTTGGCTTATTCCCGCCGGGTATTTCTGAACATTTTCTTGGCTTATATCCTTTGTTAGTTAAGTCCTCGTGCGTTATTACGGCCCTTGAGAGATACTGATACGATGTATACGAAGCAAAGTCAGAATTCGTACTTGCCTTGGTCCCAATTGGATAAAGGCCTACGCCACCAGGCGAAGGAATAAATGGCGTACTAACCCACTCGGCTAACATACCAGCCCTTGGTTTACCTACCTGTATACCAAAGTTACGCGCCTGACCAGAGCCACCACCATACACGCCGCTCGGGCTAGCAACTTCGTAGCCGAGATACCAAAATCCACCACCATACTCTGGTTTACCACAATTCTTGCTTACTCTATTTTTAGTTTTGGTGCCACAAGTATTATTGGTGCAATAAAACTCCACATCAGCATCAATTGGATTGCCAGAAGAATCTTTTGGCCATTCGTAATATTGCCAAGAAAGGCCGTAACAGGTGTCCCAATACCAATTAACGCTAGGATCCGTGAAGCTCCTACATTCACCACCGCTCGTGTTTACACCAGTACCAACATCGTACCCTGCCATAGCATTATTAGTATATAAACCGCGGGTTATGCAGACTAATAAGAGGAATATTACTCCACCAACAACATCATATAGCCTACCTTTTTTATACATGTTTTAATTATAAGCATTATTGTTTTAAAAATCAAGAAAACAGAAAGCCACCCTTGAGGGTGGCTTAATAAGAGTGACTTTCTGTTTTTCGTCATTTTAAATGGCTGGCTAGTCCCATAACCTCTTCATAGTCGGAAGTTATGTCCCAGTACGTGAACCCATCACCTAAGTCCACAAATGTTTGCAGCTGAATATAATGGAATATAATCTCATCTGCAACCACCTTAGTATCGTAGATGGTAACATTTGTATAGAAACCAATATAGGCTCTTTTATTGCTACCATTTGTACATACATACTCCACCAAGAAAGATTCGTTTCCTCCGGAAAATCTACCAGTGCCAATAACCTTCCTTGACTCGATACTGTAGCCGTTCAGGAACGGTACAATATGAGTCTGCTGAAGCTGAGACACATAGGTATCGATGTTTACGGGCTCAACTGTCGGCGTGGGCGCCTTAGTAGGTTCTTCCGTCGGGGTAGGAGTGGGCTCCTCCGTAGGCGTAGGCGTATTAGGCTTTGCCGTAGGAGTAGGCGTGTCCACTTTCATCGTAGGCGTAGGTGTATTAGGCTTTTCCGTCGGAATAGGCGTATTCGTCGGGGTTACCGTCGGAATAGGCGTATTCGTCAGGGTAGGAGTGGGCTCCGTAGTAGGAGTCACTTCCTCAGTCGGAATAACTTCCTCAGTAGGAGTTACTTCCTGTGTCGGAATAACTTCCTCAGTAGGAGTTACTTCCTGTGTCAATGTGGGTTCTGCCGTCGGCGTAGAAACCTTAGTAGGTTCTGTCGTCGAGGTCGGGATAGTCGTCGTAATCGCAGGCGTAGGGGTCTCTGTCGGATTCCCCCCGTTATTGCAACAACATGCAATCAGCACAACCGTTGCAATAATGACCATTGCCAATACGGACAACAATGTCACTCTTTTTCTGTTAATGTGCTCTATTTTCTTCATAGGTTAGAGCCCCCCTTTCCTAGAATATTTGACCGGTGTCCGGTCTTTTTTTTGTTTGACCGGAACTGGTCATTGTATATTGTATCACACTTATGCTTATATGTCAATATCTAGCATAATTTTACAGGGGTGAAAAGACGAAAAAAGCGCCCCAAAACAGCCGGGGCGCTTTTAAGACTAATTCCTTTCCTAGTCGAAGAAGTGGTCAAGATAGTTCTCGAGCTCAGCGTCGCTCATTTCTCCGGCCGATTTGAACTTACGACCGTTATAATACGATACCACGCTCGTGTAACTAACTGCGGTCACTTCATTGACCACGTTTCTGGCATAGTTCCCACCATGGACAACAAAGGAAATCACGAACTTGAAGCCGTCTACTTGGCCGTGTCTTGTAGTGATCTCACAACTATATACTTTCCAAGATCCGATATAGTTGCCCGAATCTACAAGTCTGAAGCTTTCGTAGATCAGCCCGTCCCTCCTAAGAGATGGTGCTATATCGCGCTTTATCCTGAAATCTGCGACATAGTTGACCAAATCCCATTCGGAGCTGAAGCCGTCCGGCAAATTCGTTGCGGACCAAGTTTCGGGATCAACCTTCGGGGTTTTATTCCCTGGCCTTGGCGTAGGTGCCGGCTTGGAAGGCTTACCAGTGGGCTCCGGAGTCGGCTCCTCGGTAGGGGTTGGCGTGGGCGGATCCGTAGGCGTGGGAGCTTTGGTGGGCTCCTCAGTCGGGGCCGCTGTCGGCGTAGGCTTCTTTGTCGGTTCCTTCGTGGGAACGGGCGTCACCGTGTTGGTGGGCGCCTTCGTAGGCTCCTTCGTCGGTACCGGCGTTGCCGTAGGAACAGGAGACTCCGTAGGCTTAGTCGTAATGGTTGGCGTTGGCTCGTCGGTCGGAACCGGGGTCGGCTCCTCAGTTGGGGTCAACGCTTCAGTAGGGCTGGGCGTTGGCTCGTCGGTCGGAACCGGTTCTTCGGTCGGTGATGGTTCCACTGTTGCCGTAGGCGTGGGCGGAACCGTAACAGTTGCCGTAGGCGGGACCGTAATATTGATCGTCGCCGTAGGCGCCGCCTCACTACTGGTAGGCGAGTTATTTCGCCCACCAAACACTGCTATTAGAATGAGCAGCGCGATAACCGCGACCAAACTGCAGCCAGCGATTAGTCTTTTCTTGGTAAGGTACGTCATACTCTCACCACCTTTCTCTATATTTTTTGTGACTGACGTACGATAGTTATAATTATATTTTATTACAAAATGCCAAAATTGTCAAGCTTAAGCGGCAGCGCCAAGCAAAATTACAGGGGTGGTTTTAGGCAGTGATCATGAAGCGGTTGCGAGTATCGAAGAGGACGGTTTCGTAGTGAGGGGCAATAGCATAAACCATATCTTCAAGTTCTGGGGCGTCGAAGTGGATGTCTTCGTCTACCGGAATGAGGTTCTCACCGAAAGCATAACGCTCGGTTGGGTCGTAGTCGGCGATGTAGTTTTGGTAATCCATATAATCGAGAGTGGCGATGACTTGGTCTTTGGTGAGGCCGGAGTAGCGAGCGAGCACACCTTCGTAAGAATTGTCGAGTGGGTTTTCGAGATCATATTTGTCGATAAATGAGGTGACCGGTGAGACGTATTCGTCGCCATAGATGCTTTCCTTGAGGCGCTCATCCTCAACATATCGCTGATAATATTTCATTTCGGACCACGTGCTGTCGCTTTCGTTGCTAGCCACGCATTGTTCACCGGTGATCCAGCCCATGTTCCTGAGCTTTTGTTCCTCAGTCAAAACATCCATGGTATCACCAACTACTGGAATAGCGCCGATAGCGGCGTCCGCTATGGTACTACCAGTACTGGTGGTGGTTACGGAGTTTGCGATATTAGCGTCTACAATACCAAAGTTCGAGCTACGGCCGCTACAGTAGGTAATGTATTTACCGAGATTGGAGTCGGCTCTGATTTGGTCGCCCGAGAAATTTTCAGGAGTCACGACTTTATCATCAATTTCTTCCGGGTCGTCGTCCATGGTAGACGTATCGGAAACAATATGTGGGTTACAAAATTCGTCGCCGTAGGCGTCGATGGAAGCAAGTTCTGGACAGGTGGCTTCAAACTCATCTTCCGTCATCATGGTTTCCATAATGTCGTCGGCGTCTGCAACGGCGGACGGCATTAATGAAATTGCGGATTTCTTGGTGAGAGTGCCAATAGTAGAAATAACACTGGTCGGCGAAGAGCCCATTGAGCCCAGTATGGCCAGTTGCCGCAAAATGCTACCCGCAAACGTGTATTGTGACGTGTAGTCAAACGGACTCTTGGTAGATCGCTCGATTTCGGCGTTTCTTGCTATTACTTTTTGTTGCTCAGCGCTAAATGCTATGTATTGCTCGCGTGTGCCCGGTGAGCCGCCACCAAAGAGATGGTTGCGCCCGAGGTAGATTGCTGCACCAGCAACCAGTGCGGTACCGTAGTTTTCACCCCTGAGCAAGTCTGGAATAGAGCGCATGAATGTCGTGGCGAGGCGCGGAACAATCAACTTGGTGACAATACCAATAGCCCCAGCGAGGGCTACACCCTCGGCAACTTTGACTACGGCGTCTTTGGCTAATTTTTTAACACTTGTGGTACCAAGTACTACGAGGGCAGCAGCCGGACCACCGGCGACCAGGGCAAGTAGTGCTGGACCATAGGTAAATAGTAAGTCGGTGCCAGCCGAAACGAGGTTGGTCGTGAGCCTAACATAAGAACAAGTTCTAAATGAGCCTGCACCTAGTGAAAAGCCACCAATAATACTTGCGAGTCTACCAGTAAGACTATCATCGTTGATCAGAACACTACTTAGGTTAAAGCTTGAAACTACCGGATCTTTTGGATTCATTTTAACGCCAGCCAGTTTAGAACTAAGAGCGTTGGATTGGAGGGCGTTCTTCCCGTCGCTGATGAGAGTGGCATCAAAATCATTTTCCGAAACGCTATCTATATCATCGTCAAAGTCGCGATTTGCCGAAAGCGCCGTAATTGCTGCGCCGGCAACTAGGGCCGTGGCAACTTCGTTAATTGGAGCGTTGCTGTTGCCGACTTTAATTTTATCGACAGTTTCAAAGAAAGTTGAAATTACCGGCAGAAGCTGCGCAACGTTATAAGCCGCCGCAACCATGGCGGCGCTACCAATCCAGGTAAGTACTGTGCAAGCGCCACCCGCGGCCTTCGTCGCCTTGTTGCTAGTAATTTTCGAAACGGCACTCTTAGCTTTGTTGACAGCGGTCTTTTTGCTGGCCGCACCGCCACCAGAATCCGCATCACCCATATCAATGCTGCCTTGGCCATTCGATTTAGTCTTTTTAACTTTACCATCATCATTATCATCGGCTTGATAGTCATCGGTATCCTGAAGACCCACTGCGCCCTTGGCTTTGCGGTTGGCCGACTCAGATTCTTCTATAGCCCCTGCGAGCGTGCGCGTTTTAGTTTTGCCGGTGCTTGCATCTACGTCGGCATCTGCGTCGCCCGACCAACGATTAATATAGTTCTTGAAGAAATTGCGCGTAATAAAATTTCGGCTTAAGAATTGCGCAGTGCGTGTGCCAAACCATGCCGCGACCGAACCGCCCCAAGTGCGCGAACCCTTGGTGAAGTTTTGGTCAAAGACACTATCGGTGGCCATACGGTTTCTGTAGGTGTCGATGTTTTCTGTATCAAGAGCAACGCCGGTTTTTCCATATTTGGTGCGCAATTGCTCGGTGATATTAACTGCGTCGATTTTGCCCTTGAGCCGCGTTGCACTATCATCACTACCGCCAATCACTTTGAGCTTGCCGGAGCCATCATCATAAATCGCGAGCGACTCATTGTCGCCGCCATCCACCACGTAAATGCCGCTTTTAGCCAGATTGTTGCGCTGACGATTCGAAACACTGTAATCGGTTTCGCCTGGCTTAGGCGCAGTACCATTTTTTTTAGTAAGCTGCTTTAAGAAAATTCTTCTAGAACGAGTTTCGGTGGACGTGGCAATAGTATCATTTTCGGTGCGAAGCAATTCGGAAATATTAAACGGTAAAAGCGACTGCGCACCGGATATTACGCTGAGAATAATTAGTATAAATGCTAAAATTGAGCCGAGCGGGCCATATTGTTTAATTTTATTAATCAACTTAATGCGTGGGTCAATTTTAGTCATCGGGTTTTTGCCGCCAGTAGAATTTATAAATCCGTCTGGGTTGTTTTCTTTTTTCTTAGCATCGTCAGCGGCGTTTTCAGCATTATTCGGAGTATTGTTTGCGGCTTGGTTTTCGGAGTTCTTTAAATCATTTTTGGCGGCGTCGCGAGCATCGTCGGTGGCTTCTGGGTTGGCGGTCGGATTCGTGCCGGCTGCAGCAGAAGTGCCGGAATCACCAAGGTCGTTTTCTTGATCTGCGGCTACAGCGGCCACCCCGCCTGCGGCAGCCGTACCGGCAGCGGCGGCAAGGGCCGGATCCATGCCGGCGTCGTTATTTTCTGCGGTTTTCGCATTTTCCGGGTTTTCTGAATTTTGCTCTTCCTTCGGCTTTTGTTCCCCTTCTGGAGCATCACTTGCGTTTTCTTCAGCCGAGTCATCCTCATCGTTTGTGCGAGGGCTATAAAAACCGCCTTCTTCCGAAGGAGCGTCTTCTTCGCCGGCGCCACCATTAATTACGTGTAGGTCAGGGCGCGGAGAATCTGCGACAGAACCCTCTCCGCCACCTTGGATTACTTGAAAACCGGAATTTTTTGGATTTGTTTGAAAGCGAACTTTAATTTCAGAATCATTGGCGCTAGCAGAAAGAACTCGTCCGTTTTTGATGTTTACCTCGGGCGTAGAATCGTCTTGAAGTGCATTAGACCCACTAGTTTTCAATGCCATATACTACATATTATACAACACGCTAGTGGTTTTTATTACAAAAATACAATCGAAATCAGCGAGAGAATAGCAAGAACAATTAGCACAATCCAAACCCAGCCAAAGTGGTTGGTCTTTTTAAAATCTTTGGCATAGTCAGAATCTTCAACGAGGTCCGGATCTTCGGCCTGGCTCGTAGTTTGCATTTTTTCGCGAAGGTCCGCATTAATGCGCGCAGTGAGCGCGTCGTTTTTATCATCTTCTTTGTTTACAATAATTCCCATGAAATTCATTATAGCATGAGGAATATGTGTTATAATAAAAATATTATTATTTAAGGAGGTCAGAATGGCAACCAAAAAGCCAACCGCAACCGCTAAGCCAAAGACTAAGGCCAAAGTTGTTGCAAAACCGAAAACTACCGTGAAGACTGCCACTAAACCAGTGACCAAGGTTCCGGCAAAAAGGGTGGAAGAAAAAACCAAAACTGTCAAAGCTGAGTCCTGCTTCAAAGGATTTTTCGCAAAGAAATACGAAGAAGACGAGAGCATCTTGACTATCTTCAAGAAGCCAAAAGTATACGGTGCGCTTCTTTTCGAAGTCATCGGTACGATGTTCATCTCCCTCATCATCTTTGCAGCACTATTCTTCACCATTTATAATGGTATCCCACTTGCAAATACTTTCTCAACCTACCTACTTGGTATTGTTGCGATTTATGCTGCTGTGCATGCCATTTCTGGTGCACATCTCAACCCAATCGTTACCGCCGGTATGATGGCTACTCGCCGCATTTCCGTGATTCGTGGCGTGCTTTACATCATCGCCCAAATCCTCGGCGCCTGGGTTGCCTGGATGATTTTCAACTCATTCCATCTTGCCGGTGGTACCACCGCTATGGATGTGCCAACTTTGTCACAAATCCCAGAAGGTGGCTTTGGTGCTGCTGCCGTAGTTGAACTACTTGGTGCACTTATCATCGGGTTCTTCTTTGCACGTGCTTTTGCATACCGCAAACGCAGTCCATTCACTTATGCCGTTATCATTGCCGGTGGTCTTACCGTCGCTTTGTTCCTCGGCTACATCGTGAGCGCAACATTCTTGCAAGCTCAAAGCAACTTTGTGTTTAACCCAGCTGCTGCCTTGATGCTTCAAATCTTCCCAACCGCAGGCGAAAGCTTCGGCGAAGTCTTCGGCGGAATTTGCTCAGCACTCGCTGTGTTCGCAATCTTCCCAATGATCGGTGGCGTCCTTGGCGCTTACCTTTCCGAATTTGCCGGCAAACTTTCCGGTGAAAAAGAAGCCTAGAAATTAAAAAATATGCGGGCCCTTTTAAGTGGCTCGCATATTTTTTGTTGGTTTAGTTTTTTGGAAAGAGTGGGGTAGCTGGTGGAATGATATCGCCGCCGCCCTTAAACACGGCAGTGATTTTTTCAGCTGTGCTAGGAAGGAATGGTTCGAGTAATTGGTTGGCTTGCAAAATATCTTCAACAAGTGAGGTGAGGCAGGTGTTCAACTTTTCGGTTTCGCCGGCCTTGGCTAGCATCCATGGCTTTTCGTCGTCGATGCGTTTGTTGATGGCTTGAACTTTTTCCCACGAGTAGTCGAGTGCGTTTGAAAATTCAAAATTATCCATCTTCTTACAATATTCTTTGTCGAGTTCCGGCGTAAAATCAATTTGCTTAATGCCGTTTTTAGCAGCCATGGTGGCTAGGCGTTGCACCAAATTGCCAAGGTCGTTTGCGAGTTCGTTGTTGTAGGAATTTTCGAATTTTTCCCAAGTAAAATCAGAGTCCGCAAAGCTATCAATATGGCGGAGGAAGAAATAACGGAACGCTTCAACGCCGTGTTTTTCGATCACGTCAACTGGATTCACCACGTTGCCGATTGATTTAGACATCTTTTGACCATCAGCTAATACAAAACCGTGCGAGCACAAAACTTTCGGCAGTGGCAAACCAAGGCCAAGTAGCATAGCTGGCCAAATAATGGCGTGGAAACGCAAAATGTCTTTGCCCACAAATTGTGCGGCAGCTGGCCACCATTCGCTAATTTCCTGTTCTGGGTAACCAAGGACCGTGATGTAATTTGATAGCGCATCGATCCAAACATACATGACCTGGTTTTTGTCGGTTGGAACTTCGATTCCCCACGTGAGTTGGGATTTTGGACGCGAAATGGAAACGTCTGGCGAATCGGCCAAAAGTTTTAGCATTTCTTTTTTGCGGAATTCAGGCAAAATCGTGAGCTCGCCGCTTTCGATTTTGTTTTTGATTTCGTCTTTAAAATCGGCGATGCGGAAATAATAATTTTCTTCAGATAGTTTTTCGTATGGTTTTTGGTGGTCTGGACAGACGCCGTGATTTTCGGCATATTCTTTGTCCGTGACGTAGCCTTCACAACCCGAGCAGTACCAGCCGTCGTATTTGGATGCGTAAATATGTGGAGCAAGTTTTTCCCAAATCGCTTGGCAGCGGCGCTGGTGAGCTTCGTCGGTAGTGCGGATAAAATCAGTGCTTTTTACGTTTAATTTTTCAATGAAATCTTTAAAGGCGGCGGCGTTTTTATCAACGTAATCCTGCACGTCGAGGTTTAAGCTGCCGGCCTTTTGAAAAATTTTGTTACCATGTTCGTCGGTGCCGGTTTGAAAACGCACTTCGTCGCCGAGCAGGCGGTGGTAGCGCGCAAACACGTCCGCGTTCAAAAAATCTAGCGCGTGCCCAATGTGTGGGTCGCCATTTACATATGGAATTGCAGTAGTAACATAAATTTTTGCCATAAAAAAATTATACAATTATCGGCGGTTTTTAGCAACTTATTCGGTGATTTCTGGCACGACTTCATCACAGGTGAAGGTTTTGGCTTCGATCGTATCAAGAAGCTCGTCGCTAGTAAGTGAGGTTGGGTTGCCTTCGGCCTCGATACCGATTAGGCCGAGGCTTTTTGCGCCGAGACCAATTGCGCTGGCTTTGCGCGTGATTTTTAGCACGTCAACTTCGCGTTTGTAGGTAGTTGAGAATGGATCGGAAGTTAGATCGATCGCTTCGTAGGCGGCATCATAAGCATCGCGGAGCGAGACAAAGGCGGTTTTAACAGCATCGGCGTCATCATAGGCGATTTCTTGTACGGATTCGATTTCTTCAAGGCCATCTTCGCCGAATTTCATCGTGATTGACTCGTCGGCTGAGACTACGGATTCGCCAAAGACCTCAAATTCACTTTCAAGATAAGATTTTTTGCAAATGTAGCTGCCTGGGTTATTCGATGAAGTCGGAGTGTTGTTGTTTGGCGCTGGGGTTGGGTTAGATTTATTGCCAGACATCGCAAGGACAGCCACAATAATAACAATTAGGAGCGCAACAATGGCAGCAGCGCCAATGATGATGAGACGCATCTTTTTATCTTTAGTAGCAGCATTGTTTACGAGCGGTTTAGAATCTTGGCTACTAAACGAAACGTTTCTAATCTCACGATTTCTTTCTGCTGCTTCGGCAAATGGATTCGTGAAGTTTGGTTGCGGCTGTGTAGGAGCTGGAGCTGGTGCCGGAGCTGGAGCTTGTGGGGCAATCGGTTGCGCATTTGGTTGTGGAACTGGCTGCGGCTCGGCAGTTGGTTGCATAAATGGATTCGCTTTCAAGGCAGGGTTAATTTGCACCATTGGGTTTGGTTGCACGACAAAATTATTGCTGGCCGGAGCGGCGTTTGTAGCTGGGTTCATGGTTGGTGCTGGGGCTGGTGCAGGTGCTGGTGCCGGAGCTGGAGTAGGCGTTGGAGCTGGAGCCGTGACTGGAGCCGGGGCTGGAGCTGGAGTAGCCGCCGTAGCTAAATTCGGCATTGATGGCTGGGTTGGGCGTGGTGCTGGTGCCGGAGCTGGAGTAGGATTAGAATTACCAAAAGAAGGCATACCAGCCGGTGGCACTGGTGCCGGGGCTGGAGCTGGAGCCGTGACTGGAATCGGTGGCATAGAATCCGTAACTACTGGACGTGGCACAGGTGCCGGCTCAAAAGTAGGAATCTCTGGCATCGAATCAAAAATTGGATCATTAGTATTGTTTGTCAAATCAGTTGGCTCACCCATATATTTTTATTATAATCCTTGCGCTTATTTTTGGCAACATTTCTTTAGCGACCGCCGCCGCCACCGCCGCCGCCACCGCCGCCGGAGCTACCACCACCGCCGCCACCGGAAGAGCCGGAGCTACTGTACGTGGTAGACGAAGTCGAGATTGAGGACGCGCTTGAAATAATACTCGAGAATTGGCTGATCGACGACACGGCCGCAATATTGGTGGTATACCAGGTTGGCGTTTCGATTTCGTGAACTTCACTGTATTCCTGGAGTTCTTCCATCCAGCTTTTTTCAAGACCAAATAGTGCAGCATACGGCAAAAGTTTTTCGTAGAGTTTTACAATTCCCTCCGGCGAAACATCGGCACCTTCTACGCTCTGCAAGAATTTGAGACGATCTTTTTCGGCCATTGCAATATACAGACACAGGCCATCCATGTAACGCGACATTTCAAGACCAAGCTTGGTGCGTTTTTCGTATTTTTTCACTGAGTGCGTGACGACGGATCGAACGATGAGAGTTGCGACAGTGATTACGGCACCTGCAGCCAGAGCTTCATATAGTCCAACCAGAACTTTGCCCGGAAGAATCGTGTAGGCAAGGTCTCCCTCACTCAAGGAGTCCGCCAAAATACCAAGCACGAAAAGAATAATAACGGGTAGGCACATATAAATCACGAGAATTGTTATTGCAGCCGTCAAGCCCGTGGACTTATAGGATTTGGTTTGTTCAAATAGGCCGTGAGTTTTAGCCTGTGATGAACCATAATTTTCTAGACTTCTGCCAAGCGAGACCAAGGTTGAGGTGGCGGTACGCCTTCTAAGTTCAATGTCGGTGCCCATTTTTGGCTCCGGACCACCATTTAGAATTCTAAGCAAAGCCCTTTCGTCCGCTTCGAGATTAGTAAGATTTTTTGGGCGAATCTTCCAACCGATCTTACCAAGGAACCAGTTTTTCTCACCTTTCACTAGCTCGATGCGGCCATCCACGATCATTTTAAGAAGCAATGCGGTGTTTGGTTTTTTTGCGTACCCAATATAGTTGGCGGCCATTTCCATAATGCCATATTTGGCGTTCGGCTCATATTCCGGCGTAACAAAACGACCTTTATAATAGTCACGTTTTTCCGAGACGCTATTATATTTTTTGAATGTTCTATAGTTTACGAACACCATAACGGCAACGAAGACTATAAAAATATAGAGCATAATATTGGTTTCTTCTGGCTGCAAAACTACATATGAACCCGGTTTAAGCTCAACGTCGAAAGTGAGGTTTTCGCCTGCCAAAAGATCTGTGGCTACAAACTGCACGCCATCTTCAATTTTGGAAATTTGGCAGCGTGATTGATTTGTGCTGCCATTTCTACCAACGTAGCACCATTTCTCGCCCGTCCAAACGGATGGGTCTTCAAAATGTAACCGAGCCGTGACGCTGCCGAATTTCTGCGACCAACCCGTGCCGTTGGTGTCCCAATATAGCTCGTCCCACTCCTTGCTGCCATTGTTGTAATATGTAATTACGTTCTCGTATTTGTATTCAAATGCATAAACTTGTTCGCCAAGCACATAATCGTCGTCGCCAGTACAAATTTCGTAATACTTATCTTCTTTTTCAATGCTATAGATCGGCTCAGCTTTGCCGTTTCTAGTGAGTTTCACATCTGATTTACTCAGCCCCTTGATTATGTAAACTGGCCTACCACCACTCTTCATCGAAAATGGAATTTTGCGACAAATACCTTTGTTCTGATTGTAGTTTGGGAACTCGGCCGTAAAGACTTCTTTTACCTGGAGAATCGAGGAACCATCATCGGCTTTTTTCAGATAATAATCCGCCGTAAAATCTTTAAAAGAAAAGTTATCGACGTCTTTTGCCTGAGCAGTCTTTGCTCCGCCAAAAAGTACCACAACTTGACAAATTAGCATAAGTGTGATACAATAAAAAGATAGGGCTTTTAGGCCTTTTTTTGACGCAAAATTATGTTTCATCTTTCCTCCACCTTCCTTTTATTTTAATCCATTAGCGACTCAAAATAAAGTCTTAATTCCTCGGCGACAAACTCGTCTTTACTTTTAACTGCCTCGAGCTCGGCTAGAAACTTTGGTGCACGGGCTTCTAGTTTCTGCTTGCGATAATCCTGCCATTTTTTGGCTTCGGCTTCGGTTAATGATTTCGGGAAGTTTTTAGCCTTGTAGTGTAGTAATAATTCCGGCAGGCGCTCGTCCGTGAACTCTGGATGAAAATCTACCAACTGTTCCCCGTTTGCGGCTGCCACGGCCTGGCAACGTGTGCGATCGCGGTCGTCCAAAAACCCGTCATACAATGCGTTTTCAGCGTCCTCGGCTGGCGGGAATTCTGGCATGTTTTCGTTTTTCTCACGCATTTGCTCGGCAAATTCCGGATGGCTTAATAAACTCTGTAAATTCTTCTCTACCGTTGCGCGATCTAGGCCGATTTTTTGCCAACCGTCCGCCTTGTCCAGGACTGCAAGCGGTGCCACGGCTGGGCATTTATTAAAGCATAATTCCTTAACGGTTGGATAAAACGACACATTTTCGCCGGCTAGCATTTCGTCCAAATTTTTACGAAGATCAAACACTAAAATATTGCCGTTTCTGGCCGTAGTCAAAGGAAACGCCACCGTGGTTTTATTAAATTCGGAACTGTATTTGCCGGAAGCATACACAAACGGATGCTTATTCTCGAGGTTCACGAGTTTTTTGACATCGTTTTTCTTGCGAAGCTTAAATAAATAATCAAACAAATCCGGTTGTTTAGATTTAATCAAGTTGGCCACGGCAATTGTGGCATAGACATCCGCCAAGGCGTCGTGAGCATGTTCATGTTCAATGCCATTTAATTTAGTAATCAATTCTAGGCGGTTAGTTGGCTTGCCATCTTCGGTAAATGGCCAATTAATTCCTTCCGGACGTAGTGCTCTAGTAAGGCGTACAACATCAAGAAAATCCCAGCGGCTGCGGTCGTCTTTCCACTGCCATTCGTATGGGTCACGAAAAGTGCGCCAGAAAAGATTTCGCATAAACTCGTCGTCAAAACGTACTGTGTTGTAACCCACGGCCACCGTGCCGGGAGTGAAAATTTCTTCGGCCACATATTTAGCAAATTCAGCCTCGCTGATGCCGTCCCGCAAGGTATCTTGCGGCGTAATTTTAGTCACCATGATGGCGCCTGGGCTTGGCAAAATATCGTCTGAAAGTTTTACCAAAATATTTACCGGTTCGCCCAGGGGTTTTAAATTCATGTCGGTGCGCTGCCCGGCGAACTGCATAATGCGGTCCTCACGCGAGTTCAACCCCGACGTCTCAAGATCATAAAAGAAGAAACTCTGCATAGGCCAATTATAGCACGGCGTGTTCTAATAAGGCCAGGATGGCTGAGGGAAGTTACTGCGTTCAGAAAACTCTGTGTGGTCTACCGCACTATCAACGTTCCAGTTAGTAATGTCACCCATATTTAGAGTTGTAACCCATGCACCAGCGCCATTGAACATTCTGTTCATATTAAGCACGCTACTAACATCCCAGCCACTGATATCACCAATTTCCCAGGTCGACGCGCGAGCACCAGCACCTTCGAACATAGACTCCATATTAAGTACATTTCCAACTTCCCAGCCACTAAGGTCAAACGACCAGTTCTTAATACCTATGGCGGTCTCGTAGAACATATAAGACATGTCGGTTACATTTTCGACGTTCCAGTCGTTAATACCAGCTAGTGAAAAAGATTGTAATTGATAGCTGCTACTATAAGCACCATAGTAGAACATTCTAGACATATTGCGCACGTTGCCGGTGTCCCAACCGGTGGTATTTAGCGACCAGTTCCTAACATAGTGTCTGCCGTAGCCGGCCTCTTCGAACATTGATGTCATATTCTGAACTTTGCCCACGTTCCAATTGCTAAGGTCAAGCGTCCAAGTACTACTGCTACCACTAGATGGGCCCGTGCGATAGAACATATACGACATATCCATAACATTACTTACATCCCAGTTTTCAATACCGGATAGCGTCCAAGTAAAGTTATTACTACTATTGCCAGGATAATAATAATTTCGGAACATATTAGACATATTAAGCGTCTTGCTGGTATTAATATTATTGAGACCTATAATCGATGTATATGGTTTGTAATAAGTTTCTGTGCTCGTTGCAAACCAGTAGGCTGTACTAATCGGTTCATAATCATGGAATGAATCTGAAATATATACAGACCTGATAGCGTTTTCGTCGTACCACCCAGGCAGTTGGCTCTCGGAAGACATTAGTGGCACATCATAAACTCTCTTGATCGTCGTTTCACCAAGATTATCCGTGTATGTATCCCCTACGATATAGGTATTATTATCGTAGACGAAGTTCAAATTATTATTCTCACCTAATATAACTTTTGCTTTTGGTGTGCTACCAGCATTATTACCAGGCTTCACTACGCAACGGATTTTTGCAAAAGTGGTTGTTGGATAACTAATAGAACCACCCGTTGGATAGACCCACTCAGCACCATAGTTGCTTGCTGTTGGATTAGTCTGTCTATCCCAACCTGTCGTCCAGGTCGAACCATAATATAAGTCGAATGTTTTATACGAATCAATCTCTTCATAGGCTGAATATAGCTCAGCAAACGAATAATATCCACCCTCCGACAAGGACCCATTGTATGCTCCTGGGATTTGCCAGCCTTTTGGACAAATCGATGATCTCTTCGGGCTATTGGTTCCAGCCGACATGGCAAAATAGTTATAGTCGTTGCCAGCATTGCCACCATAGTCATCTGTCCCCTGTACGACACTAAATTGCGGAGTATCTAGAGAGCTCATCGCGGTCGTGATAGCAGGCAAAGTAAAGTTTTCGGCGATATTAGTATCGGCCGGGGTTAAATTGTATTCAGTGTCGGCTTTACCAAGCGATAAGTTTTCTATCATCCAACAGGTTGACGAATTACCCTCCTTTGACCGTTTAAGTTTTGCAACAGAATAGACGTTATTGTCCCGAATATCTACCAATTCGGTGGACGCATTAACGGAGACTGCGGCACAAATTTCCGAAGTCATATCTTGCATAGCATAGTGCTCGCCATCTACTTTGGTTTTGCCTGCGGCCGCAAAGGCGTCATCAAAACTGGTCGCAATTGGCTCCCATAAGGCATAAAGATTGTTGGCCGTGTCCGTGTTTGTGATAACAACGTCACCAGGCTGATATTCTGGCTCAGTGGCATCTGGGCTAGTTGCCCAACCTAAGAACCTACTCTTTCCAAACGGCGTCGCTATATTGCTACCCATTTCAATTGCCCTAATACTAGCGTCGGCGCCGCCCCAGCTGGCTGGTTCATAGTAATAATATAGAATATCTGGATCGGTACCAATATTCAAGTAGTAAGAAAATGGGTAGACACTAGACCTTTTTGCTACACAACGAATAGAAACAAAGTTACCGTAGCCATGGCCGACGTTTGGTCCCCAGGTTAGTAATTTATTTCCGGTCTGCTCTTCATCATTATATGTGCTATTGGTGTATAGATATTCTGCACCACCTCCACTTTCGTATTCTACAGCGTATTTAGCAGAGTTGAGCACGTTGTACCACTCATAGCCATCTATATATATGACATTCGACTCATACGGAGTAGCCGAAATATATGTAGGTGCCTCGCCCATATTAGGATAATATTCGATAAGCTTAGTTAATGAATACTGCTGCAGGCTAACCAGGCTCGTACTAGAAGAATCGCCAGGCATCGTAGGAAGACCCCATCCTTTAGGACAGATTGCCCTCGTCTGTTCACCTAGCGTACTACTAAATGAACTATACCTACCGCCAATAAGATAGTGCCAGTTTTCACTGTCGGCGTCGAGATCCTCGGTAGACACTAAAACGAGATCTAGGCTAGGTGTATTATCGTCGGTTTTAAACATACCGTTTGGGACATAAGTATCTGGGTCTATATTGCTAGGGTAAAATGAGTTCGGATTAGAGTAGAAACTATCTGGTGACATGCCTTCCACACCAATCTTTGCATCAATTCTCTCGCTCGAGACATTGAGTGCGATCGGCGTATCCGTATTAGAAGTATCTGGATACAAGACAATGCCAGGATAAAGCTCAAAATTGAGGTTTTGAGTCATCCAGACGTTGCCGTCTTGGAGTTTGGCTACCCAGTATTTTTTGTTGTCGCGCCTATCGATGAGCTGATACTGTTTTTCCATCTCCATACTGGCATAGACATCATCGTTGATGTCTTGCATGTAGCGAGTGGTAGCAATGGTATTTGGTACCGGGTTTGTCGTAGCAGTAAAAGTAACAATGTTGCGATATTCACCCGGGGCCTGGAATTTGTTGGCGCGGGCACCAATTAAGAATGGGATTTCGTCCATGCTAGGATCTGAGGTGACGTTAATGACGGCCGGTGTATCAGTATAGAAAATCGGCATACCGGAATAAGTGGCGCCGTGGTCGGTTGAGAAACCCCAAGTACGGTCTTCAGTGATTGCGTTCACACTAACACCAGGCGTAATACTAGAAAAAGTATCTTCGATACTGGTATCGACATGAACCAAATTCGTAGTAGCATTTTCAGTAGTGCCACCAACTGCGTTCAAGGTATAGCCAGTTTCGCTGTTGGTACTTACAGTTACACTAATTTCGTTACTGACATCTGCAGTGCCAGGAATCAAATTGTCGATTGAAACATCGTCGGAGGAAAGCGTAATAGTAAGGGCTGAGTCGGTAGTGAATTCAATATAAGCATCTTTACGGCTGGATGCAGCATTAACGCTGGCACCAACAAAAATCACTGCCATAGCCACTATAGGGAGCACTATCTTAGCATAACCCTTTTTCATGCTTTAATTATAGCATAAGTTTTTAATAGCAAGCCTTATTTTTGGCTTTTTAGAAATTCAATTGCGGCAATTGCGGCGTCGGCGCCGTCGGCAGCAGCCGTGATGGCTTGTTTCGTGGAGCCCGAGCGTACATCGCCAGCGGCAAAAATGCCTGGCGCGGCGGCAAAATTACGAGTTTTAATGTAGCCCTTCTCGTCCAATAATTCTTCTGACATAAACGTGGTAGCTGGGCGTTTGCCAATAAATACAAATACGCCATCGAGTTCGTCGAGCTCGGCTTTGGCCGGCATAGCATTTTCGTGAATTTCGATATTCCCTGCGGTTTTAATCTTGTCAACCAAAACAGCGTCAGCTTTCAACCCGCTATGGCTATATAAAACAATTTTATTAACGATCTTCGATAAATACAAAGCTTCTTGCACAGCTGAGTTTCCACCACCAATCACGGCAATGTTTTTACCTTTATAAAGCGGCGCGTCGCAGAGCGCGCAGTATGAAATTGGCTTATCCGTGTCTAATTCTAAGGTTTTTGGTTCAGAGCCCGTAGCAACCAAGACTGCACGAGCGGCAACTGGTTCACCATCGATAATTAGTTCGATGCCAGAGTCGTTGGTGGAAAGTTTCTCGCAAGTCCCGTATGAAATTTTGGCACCAGCATTTTTTGCTTGTTCTTTTAAATTATTGGCAAGCTCTTCGCCGGAGCCCAGGAAGCCTGGGTAGTTTTCGATGCGATCAATTTCGGTCAAAGCCCCACCAATTTTGTTTTTTTCAAAAACTTCCGTTTTGAAACCGGCGCGCGCGGCATAAATCGCCGCGGTTAAAGCAGCCGGTCCAGATCCAATGATCGCAAAGTCCATTTTATTCTGCTCCCTCAGTTGATTTATCGCCGCCCATCATAGCGTCATAATCAAGACCGTAGTAGGCATATTGAATTTTAGTGCTAGCTAAGCTAAGTTCGTCGGAAACTTTTTGTAAATCGCTAGTTTTTTCTACGGCCATAACCATAAATTTGAGTGGCATGTTATAACCACCACAAATTTCCGTTGAGCCGCCGTAGGCTAATTCGCCAGGAATCGTAATTTCGCGAATGCCACCAATTTTCATGCCGGCCACACCAAGCGTCCAGCCCTCGATTAGGCCAATGCTTGGGTCAAGGATTTTATTGAAGCTCGTTGGGTTATTCTTGTCGTTGAAAGTTGAATCAAAAACATCTTCGTTTGGACACCAGCCCACATAGTAGGCAAGATAATTCGTGTCGTCATCACCAATCGTACGGCCATAGCCCTCTTTAAGATCGCGTGTTTCGACGCCACCTTCGTTAGCGGACACTTCGTTAAAGGCTTTGATTTCGGACTTGTAATTAACGAAGTCGTTGAAATAGCCTTCCGAGGCGGCGGCTACCGCGTTGCTTTTAGCGTAGTACTCGTTTTCATATTTGGCTACGAGCGCCTCGGTTTCTGGGTCGAGGCTACTTTCGTTTTTCTGATTTCCATTCGCCACAATCATAGCGACGCTACTCGCAATAATTGAGCCGAGCATTAATACGGCAATCACAGCAATAATAACTCTTTGTTTAGCACTGGTTTTCAGTAATTCTTGGTCCATTTTATCTCCACTTTATTTTGTCTTATTATACCAAAAAAATAACCCCTTGCGGGGTTATTTTCTTTAGCTTACAGTTATTTTTCAGCTTTCTTTCCTGGTTTCATTGGCACAGCAACTTTCTTGAAAGAGCCGCCAGCTTTTTTGATAGCTTCGATTGCGGTCTTTGAAGCAAATTGAGTTTCGAGTGCAATTTTTGCAGTGAGTTCGCCGCGGGTAATGACCTTGACCTTTACGTATGGGGTAGAGATAAGGTTTTTGTCGGCGAGCACAAAGTTGTCAACGTTACCAGTAAGCTCGTTCAAGCGGTCGGTGTAGACAACTTCGGCCTTGTCGTGCAAGCTCTTGAAACCTTTGAGTTTTGGAATAGCTTGCATGATGGCGCGTTGACCACCCATGAAACCGGCAGCCATTTTGTGGTGGCCAGTACGGGATTTTTGACCCTTGGTACCACGGCCAGCGGTTTTACCGAGACCAGCGGAGATACCGCGGCCGCGACGAGTTGGACGAGTATTTTTCTCGACTTTAAGTTCGTTGTACTTCATTATTTAGCCTCCTTTTTAGCGGCAGCCTTTTTGACTGGGGCTTTTTTAGCGGCTGGTTTTTTAGCTTCGGCTTTTTCGGCTGGTTTAGCTTCTTTTGCAGCTGGTTTTGCAGCGGCTTTAGGAGCTTCTAGCTTAGCACCTTTATTCCATTCAGAACGTGGAACTTGCTGGCGCAAACCTTCGATTACAGCGTAAGCAATGTTAACTTTGTTGGTAGAACCGAGTGATTTAGAAATCAAGTTCTTAACACCGGTAAGGCCCATAATAGAGCGGACGGTACCACCAGCGATAATACCAGTACCAGGAGCAGCTGGCTTCATAAGCACATCAGCGCCGGTAACTTTGGTTTCAACTTCGTGGCAGATGGTTTCGCCATCCATTGCAAAGGTCACCATGGTTTTCTTAGCTTTGGTGGTAGCTTTAGCGACAGCGGCGGTAACATCGTTACCTTTAGCTACGCCGATACCAACTTTGTTTTTGTGGTTACCCACAGCAACGAGAGCTTTGAAACGCATGCGGCGGCCACCAGCAACGGTGCGGGAAACGCGGTCAACAGCGATGGTGATTTCATCAAATTCCTTTGGTGCAACATCAGCTTTGACGCGATCGCGGCGGTTGCGGCGATCCATTTTCTTGCCAGCAATGTCTTTAACTTCTTTTTTGGCAGCGACCTCGTCGGTCATTTTAAGGGTGCCGGATTTATTAATAACTTTTGGGGCTTTATCTTCAGACATATTAAAACTCCAATCCTTCCTTGCGGGCAGCGTCGGCTAAAGCAGCCATGCGACCAGCATATAGTTTTGAACCGCGGTCAAAGACAACTTTTTTGATCTTAACTGCTTTGGCAGCCTTGGCAATTAATTCACCAATTTTGGCAGCTTTTTCAGTTTTAGAGCCAGTCATTTTAGCGCCGATAGTAGTGGCGTAGGCCAAAGTGACTTTTTTGTCATCGTCAATGATTTGAGCGGTGATGTGAAGATTTGAAAAATGCACAGTAAGGCGTGGGCGTTCTGCAGTACCGTGAATCTTCGCACGGGTGCGGTTGGCTCTAAATTCAGCTTTCATTATTTCTTACCTGCCTTTCCAGCCTTACGGATGATAACTTCATCAACATATTTAATACCTTTGCCTTTGTATGGTTCAGGTTTCTTAAGGCTACGGATTTCAGCCGCGGCTTGGCCGACTTTTTGTTTGTCGATGCCAGAGACGGTGATCTCCATTTTATCGGTCTTCAGTTCGACGCCTTCTGGAGCAGTGTATTTAACAGGATGTGAAAAGCCAAGGGCCATTTCGATCTGTTTGCCACCGCCTTGAAGACGGAAACCGACACCGTTAACTTCTAGTTTTTTCTCGAAGCCTTTGGTAACACCTTGAACGGCATTGTTGATCAATGCGCGTTGCAAGCCGTGCCAGGCACGAGATTTTGGTTCGTCATCTTTGCGGGTGACGACAATTTGAGTACCTTCGACCTTAGTTTCGGTCTGAGGTTGAACCGGGACAACGAGTGAACCTTTTGGTCCTGCGACAGTAATTTCTTTGTCGCCGACCGTGATTGTCACTCCCGCCGGAATCTCGATGGGTTGTTTTCCGATACGACTCATAATTTTCCCTTAATGTTAATATCTTGA
>JAEEGL012470950.1_pt1 | contig 50779 bp, 22 predicted proteins | sample 9134231 | NCBI WGS metagenome assembly JAEEGL01 (sample SAMN16246548, study PRJNA631951) | gut metagenome | biome: gut microbiome; feature: rumen; material: fiber-attached | host: Bos | place: Iran: Karaj | collected 2018-10 | reverse complement strand
TTTCACCCTAGGCCGATACTCGCGGTTACGGACTTAAGGCGCCCCCGGCTTTCATGGCTTGACGGGCGGTGTGTACAAGGCCCGGGTACGTCTTCACCGCGCCATGGCTGATGCGCGATTACTAGCGAATCCAGCTTCACGGAGTCGGGTTGCAGACTCCGATCCGAACTGAGAGGGGCTTTGACGGATTCGCGCCCTGTCGCCAGGTGGCCGCCCTCTGTACCCCCCATTGTAACACGTGTGTAGCCCCGGACGTAAGGGCCGTGCTGATTTGACGTCATCCCCACCCTCCTCGCATCTTACGATGGCAGTCCCGACAGAGTGCCCACCACGACGTGATGGCAACTGACGGCAGGGGTTGCGCTCGTTATGGCACTTAAGCCGACACCTCACGGCACGAGCTGACGACAACCATGCAGCACCTCCACAGCTGCCCCGAAGGGCCTCAAGATCTCTCTATCGTTCAGCTGCAGTTCAAGCCCGGGTAAGGTTCCTCGCGTATCATCGAATTAAACCACATGTTCCTCCGCTTGTGCGGGCCCCCGTCAATTCCTTTGAGTTTCACCGTTGCCGGCGTACTCCCCAGGTGGATTACTTATCGCTTTCGCTTGGCCGCCGACTGTCTGCCGCCGACAGCGGGTAATCATCGTTTACCGTGCGGACTACCAGGGTATCTAATCCTGTTTGATTCCCGCACCTTCGAGCATCAGCGTCAGACGTGCCCCAGCGGACTGCCTTCGCAATCGGAGTTCTTCATGATATCTAAGCATTTCACCGCTACACCATGAATTCCATCCGCCTCTTGCACTCTCAAGAAACCCAGTTTCAACGGCAGGGCACGGTTGAGCCGCACCATTTAACCGCTGACTTAAGCTCCCGCCTACGCTCCCTTTAAACCCAATAAATCCGGATAACGCTCGCATCCTCCGTATTACCGCGGCTGCTGGCACGGAGTTAGCCGATGCTTATTCGTGCGGTACTTTCAACGCGCCACGCGTGGCGCTCGTTACCCCCGCACAAAAGAGGTTTACAACCCGTAGGGCCGTCGTCCCTCACGCTACTTGGCTGGTTCAGGGTTCCCCCCATTGACCAATATTCCTCACTGCTGCCTCCCGTAGGAGTCTGGACCGTGTCTCAGTTCCAGTGTGGGGGACCTACCTCTCAGTACCCCTACCCATCGAAGGCACGGTGGGCCGTTACCCCGCCGTCTGCCTAATGGGACGCATCCCCATCCCTTGCCGGTTTTCCTTTCATGCAGGAAACATGCATATCCCGCACACATCCGGTATTAATCCCTCTTTCGAGGGGCTATCCCGAGGCAAGGGCCAGGTCGGATACGCGTTACTCACCCGTGCGCCGGTCGCCACCAGGACATTGCTGCCCCGTGATGCCCCTCGACTTGCATGTGTTAAGCCTGTAGCTAGCGTTCATCCTGAGCCAGGATCAAACTCTTCATTGTTTTATGATGTTTTCGTTTTTTCCGCTCATGACGACTCACATATCCTTCTTTCCTAGTCCAAGGAAATTTTAACTTGACGGTTCGTCTTTCTTTCTCTCTACCCGACCCTGCGCGAGGCGCTCCCCCAAGGAAACCGGATAACCGGCTCCGGAGAGCACGCACGGCAGGGCCGCTCTTGTACTACTTCGTCTGTATGGGAAACTTTTCAAAGATCGCTCTTCTCTGCCCTTCTCAGGGGGGCTTTTCAGGCTCCCTTTCGAAAAGCGGGTGCAAAGGTACTGCCTTTATTCCATACCACCAAATATTTTTACCACTTTTTTTCAAGAAATCAAGAAAAAAGGGTAAAAAGGGCTCTTTCTAGCACTGGAAAATGGGCTTCTGACGCATGACGGAACGTTCAAAAGCAAAAGATGGAACGTTCGGATAGTTTCCTTGAAACGTTTCGGTGGACAGCAGGTGGAGGCGATCTTTATTTCATATAACCGCTCCTTTTTTCCCGACTATTTCAAGCTTGCCTTGAACGTATATAAATAAGGAATGGGCCTGCGTTCTATGGGACGTTCGCGGTCGGAAGGGATGATCGGTACTGGATTGTCGGGCATTTCCAAAGAACGCATCCTGTGATGTGGAGCAGGGTGTTCGGCAGGGGCAGCCATTACGACAAGGAATACTTTTGCAGCCTCGTCACTCGGCTTGTAGGAGAGTTTCACCTTTTTTGATTTAACGGAAATGGTTTTCATGGGACTATAGACGGAACGGCCGTCTTTGTTGACCACCACAAAACCACAGCGAAAACCTCCCTGCTCCACAGGTACGGCAGTACAAAATGTGACTGCCACCTTTTTACCGGCCTTTGGCAAGACAAGGGGGATGACGTTAAAGCCGTAGTTTTCTGGAACGTTAGTCTGTTTTGGTGCATACCAGCCATTCCCCAAAGTGTCTAACGCTGTGGTCATCTGGCAGGCAAAAGGACGCGTCAGGTCCCAGCAGCGAGGGTAATCAAGGTTGACAATGTGGCAGACGGCATCATACATCTCATCACAAAAGGCTGATTGCGAGAGGTTGTAGAGTTTCTTATAAGTGATGACGGGGTCCTCGCCTCGCTTGCCAGCACGGTAAAGGTCTCCGATAGCTGTCAAGCCACGTTTCATTCCCCAATACTCTATAATATAAGGAGAGCGATATATGTTCTCGAAACTGAGGTATGCCTTATGGGTGTTCTTGCAGAAGGCGTCCCAATGGTAGCGTTCAGAACCAATCCAATTGGGGTTGACCTGCCAGAGCATCCATTGGCTCGTCATCTCGAGGAAACCGCTTCCACCCCACGCCTCGCCCTCGCCGTCGCACATAATCTGACTTTGGAAGCAATGGCCCAATTCGTGCGCTATGCAGTTGAGAGTCTTGTCCTGAATGCGGTTTGGAGCCACCCAAAGGGCACCAATAACACCATCGTAGTCACCACCGTAGGCTGTTCCTTCGAGGCTGTAATTAATCATCACCATCATGCGATACTTATCGCAAAGTGAACCCTTATGTGCGAACTGGAGAGTATTATAATAGTAATCATAAAAAGTTTCTAACCGTTCGCAGAGGTTGTCAAGGTCAACAGACATTTTGTGCCCTTCCAGTTCGGGAGGAGAGGAAGGGTCATCGCCAAAGCCGCTCTCCCAAAAGATGACGAAGTTCTCTGTCATACGACAATGGGCATAGCACCAGCGAGAAGAGGGGTCGTCGAAATCGTTGTCACGAAGGTCCTCGGGAATGTAGATTTGTTTGCCATCGGCAAAGCATAGGACCGGAAGAAGGAGACAACAATGGAAAAACAGAAGGATTTTGTTCATGGACGAAAGGAATGGGAGGGATAGGGATTATGGAGGTTCGGGAGTTACGGATTTATTCGTCAGGTCCGAGGTCAGAGGTTATCTTGCCTACGATATGGACCTTGTAAGTAAGAACAGCCTCCTTCTCACCATGAACGAACTTCTGACGGATGATGGTAGCCATACCGGCCTCGATGCCCGTTGTGGCTTGGCCAATGTTGAAGAAGATGGGGTTTGAGGCACCGTCCCACTCGCTATAGCAGAACCAAGCCTCGTCGCGCCAGCCGCAGACATTGCCCATCATGTTGAACCAATGCCCCCTGTTGTTAGCCGTGTAACCAGCTTGAGAACCTGAGCCATCCTGAGCTGCAATGAGGTATTCCGAGCAGTCGGCATTGAGGCCGTAAAACTCCACCGTAGGCTTGGCGGCCTTCATGCCATCAATCAGCTTAGCAAAGGATGCCAGGCCAAGAGCGCCACACACGGCCTCCTCATTGATATAGACTGAGAGGGGGGTATAGTCGTTCTTCACCGTTTCATAGACGGAATAGGTCAAGCCGTCGGTATGAGTAAAATAGACAGCCCATTCGCCCGTTTCCGTCAGCGCAAACGTCGCCTCAATGGGACAGTAGGTCGTGGCATTGGCCAATCCCATGTGAAGATGAAACTCGTCGCCAGCCTTGCATGCCTCGGGCACCTGCCCCACGGCCAAGCGAAGAACTTTAGGAGTAAAATCGACAAACAATGCCGCATCCTTGCTGCTGGGCGAGCAGACATATCCCTCCTTATTAAAATAAAAACCAGCCACAGAGTTATAGCCCGTTGGGCCATAAAGATTGCCAGCCTTAGCATCCACACCATACAACACGATATCGCCAGGCATCTTCTTAACCCCAAATGCCTTCAAAACATCGTTCTTAGCCAACGTGATTTCCGTTGTCTCAAAGGCATCCTTTACCTCCATTTCCTCCACGACGGTTATCTCGCCGCCCTTCTGGGCATGGGAATAGTCAACGGGCGTTTCACCAAAAGGCGTGTAGTCTGCTTTCGAACAGCCTACAATCAACATTGTGCAAAGAGCAAGCATCAAATAAAGACACCGTTTCATAGTTGCAACTCCATTCCTATTGTTTCACATCCCAGTTAAACCAATTGCCATAGACGTTCGCAGGCTGGGCGTTCTTACTGAGTTTCAGACGATAGTCGTAGTGATTCCTGCGGATGTTGACGTTACCCGTGTAGGTGTAGTCGAGGTTGCAGACCACAGCAAACACCACGTTATTGGAAGGCTGGTACTTATCAAACTCCATACGGTAACTCCCTTCGCTAAAGGGCTTGCCATAGACAGTCTTACCGTCCTCGGTACGGTAGCACAGCTGGCAGGACATATTATCCTTCGTCGAAAGTTCTCCGTTAGGCTTGAAGGAGACGGTCAGCGGACTACTCTCCACATAGATGGGAATGATATTCGCTCCCGTCCAACCTGGCGTAGTTGCCTGGTCAGGGACAAGCCAACCCTCTTCATCCTCCTCCGTCGGAGCGTAAGGGGTGGCACGCCAAGGTTTGCTATAGACGCTCCAGCTCTCACTTTCGATAACGGTTCCCATATAAGAATTGTACATGTGTTTGACAGCCTGCGAGTACTTGCCGAAGTCACACAACGCCAGACGGGCTCGATACTCCTGCAACATACGGTGCATCTGCTCCTCGCCTATTTGCTTGGCAATTCCTTCCAGCACGTAGCCCGTAGCGTTCATCCACACCCAGGGCACAGCCATATAATCCACAATCTCACCGAGGAATGTGGGGAACACCTCGCTGTATTGCGAGCCGCCGATAATCTTGCGCACGTTGCCCGTAGGAGCTGCACCGTTGACGCCCTGAGCTCCTGGGCCGCCAAAAGTACCGTCCGTCAGCCAACCTGAATAGCATTCAATCGGTTGGAAGGGCGCCATGATACTGCCCATACTGAGCCAACCGAAATCGTTAGCTGTATATTCCTTGCCGTACTGACGTTCATAGGTGAGCGTGGCCTGTAGCCAGCAGTTGGCCCCTTCGTGAAACCAGCTTGCCTTGCGGCAGCCAGGCATGGAGGCAAAGATGGCATGGATGCCCTCGTGAACCATTGCGCTACATTGCGACTCGGCGTCGCTGTAGCTACAAGCGGGGTCGAAACAATAAACGGGATAGTACGAAGCCAGTATGATGGGCCAAGAAGTACCGCCTATTGTGACGGCACTTTGCCAACCTCCAAGGTCGGTATTCGAGGCATTGTCTGTCGGCAAACCAGAGCCGTAGAGGAACACAGCACTGCGATAGCCTTTCTGTGGAGCGAGGTCGCGTGGCCAGCCCATCACGTCCGTCATATAGGCAAAATCTTCGTTTAGGCGTGCCAGCATATTCTTAGCCGCCACCTCGTTGTCTTTCACCAACGGATTGGCATTCTTTCCCACGAAGAACGACCACCAGCTCTCCGTCTGCGTATCATTGTCGGATGGATAGACTTTGTAATACTTGTTCGTTGCTAATGGCAGATTCTTGGTGGGGATGGGCAGCTGCCCATTATCTTTGTTAAAATCGTAATGAATAGTCGGGTTGTAGGCGGGCCATTCCAGAAAGAACTCACCCGATTCTGGCGTCAAATCCAACATACCTTCCTCCAATTCCGTCGTGCATGAGACGGAAAACAAAAGGAGCACAGCGCTATATAGTATTTTTCTCATTTTCCATAAGGATTTGTGCCAGAGAACTGCACCTGCCAAGGCCATTTGTTGTCGTCGGTATCGGTGTCGGACTTGGAGGCATCCGTAGGCCAAGCATGACGCTCGTAACTCTTGGGAGCGCCACTAACGACAAACCACAGCTTGGAGGAGTTAGCAGGGACGTTGAATGTGGCTGTTCCTTCGGCATCGGAGAATATATCGCCATAAGTGGTACTGCCATCCTTATTATAAGAGACGAAGCCATAGCGCCAGCCGGCATTGCCCTGCGGGCCGCACTTATAAACAGAGCCCTGCATTTCGTAAAGTCCCTGGAAATTTGCGCTTACCGTCTGTCCGGCAGCGCCGTTCAACAGAATGGCATTGGAACCTGTGCTCTCAGGCGCCTTGCTGTCGCTAATGCGCCACCAGCCATCGACCTTCGCAAAGTTGGTGATGGCCACGTTGCCCACATAGTTCTTGCCGTAACTGCGAATCTCACCCATGTCGTAGGTGACGCAATGAGCGGCGTAACGCCACATATCATCGTTGAAGGCGACGTTGTCCATACCAGCAAGACGCATGTAAGTCTCGCAGGGATCTTCAGGATACCTCGACTCGCGCCAAAGCTTGCCGATGAAATCGATACCGTATTTGTCCACCCAATACCACTGAATGAAATAGTTGGCATAGCGAGGACGCTCATGAAGAACGTGTAGGCTGGTTGAGGTGGTGAACTCGCCTGCCCAGCCCTGGAAAGCCTGCGGTTTATAATTTTCCTTCGCAGAAAACTCCTGAAGGCTCTGCCACTGAGCACATTGCTCCCACCAGCCGCAGCCTCCGCTACCATTCGGGCCGAAGCCATAACGCCAGCCCGGGCCTTGTGTCGTATTTGCACTTGGACGCTGGCTTTCTGGGACGCCCTTTTGTTCCAAATAGTCGCAGAACACCATATACTGGAACGAGTGGCCAATTTCGTGGGCAATGGTGCTACCCACAGGTTTACATGTGCTAGGGTTCACCCACAGGGCACCGATGACATTATCGTAGCCGCTGCCCGTAGCGAGCCACTCGCCTTGATAAAGGAGGTATATTTCCATCTTATAACGGTCGAGGACGGACTTTCCCTTCCCCACATCGGCAAACTTCAGCGTGTTAATATTCATTTCGTAGAACAGTTCCGCCTTCATCAGCAGATCGTCGATATCGACCACCATGCCAGTCACACTGCACGTCGAAGGCGAAGTGTTTGCTGTGCCCTTACGGTCACCATAGAGGCCATATTCGCCGTACTGCTTGTCCCAGAAGACCACGAAGTGCTCGCTCTGCTTGCTGCGGCACCAGCTCCATTTGCTGTCACTACGTAGCATATCAAAGGTGAATTCCTTCGGCTTATAATACTTGTCGAAGTCTGGAACGTCGGCCTCGGTGAGCACCAGCGGAGCCACACCCTGCGTAACGGTCAAACGTTTCTTCGATTTCCCAGAACGGACGGTCACAATTGCCTTACGAGGCTCAGGGGAATCATTCTGTGTGGCATAGAGATAGACTTTATACGTCTGCAGTGAATCGCCCCACATCTGGCTGGCAGTAAGCCAATCCTTTGCCTCATCGGGGATTTCGATGTACCAAAGATAGGAGGACTTGATACGGAGGACGGTACGGGAGGAGTCGGCCGACACATCCCACGTGTTGCGGTTCAGGGAGAGTTCGACACCCGAACGGTTGCTATCATAGTCAGCCAAAGGATCGGGCTCCTCTGGCGTACAGGAAGAAAGGACAGCGGCAAAAGGCAAGAAAATGCAGAAAAAGGCGACAAGTCTGAGGCTTGCAGAAAGGTTACGAATGGAAAATCTGTTCATAGTCTGATTCATATTTTTATCTGTGCAGCCCGCAACGGAATCGAACCGTTAACTTTACGTCAGACCTCTGCGGGCTATAAAAAGGCTGGAGATGTACTCCTCCAGCCTATCCGTGTTAGCGATGAAGCTTAGAGCGATTCAACGGCTTTAACATTCATGGTGATGACCTGCGACTTGTCACCAGCCACATACTTAAACTTGATAGTGCCTTCTGTACCGGCTGCCACAGTGGGATGGAGACCTACACGATAATTGACAAGATCATCGGTCTCGGCAAAGGCAAAGGGTCCGGCTTCGCCGCTCCAGCTGCAGACGTTACCTTCAGTGGAGTACCACCAGCCACGAACACCACCAGCTGTGGTAGCATACTCGCCGTCAGCGTTCTTATACTCAGATTCGTCAGCATTCAGGCCGATGACGTTAAGCGTCTCGAGACTCCATTCTGCCTCAAGGCCAAGCACTTCAGACAACGAAATGGGCATGGGAATAACGACACTCTTGTAGGCGTCGTTGGCCATGATACGGATGTTGTAGGTATAATTCTCGTACGTATAGTCGGCAAACGGCTTAGCGCTCTCGACGACATAGCCATAGATCAGGGTAGCTACTTTGTCGCCAGCCTTCAGGGCTACGGAGAAGAAGCGGTTTGCATTGCTCACGTGCTCCTCCGTCAGGTTGGTAAACGGAGTGATGTCGAAACCAAATTCACTTCCAGAGGCAGTACCATAGCAATCGAAATAGACAGCGTCAACGCCGGTATTCCAGCTTGTCACATCGCCTTCGACGGTATAGAAAGCGCCGTAGCAGAACTCACCGTTTTCGTTGTAATTCTGCTGGGTGCATTCACCCTCTGTGCCGTCGGCGTTCAGAGGAACAACCTTAACAGCCCCTGAGGCAATGGCGGCAGCAAGAGCAGGAGCATCGGCATAACCCAAGTACTTGGCGATAGCGGGGAGGTCAAAGTCTGCCTCTACGGCATCACCTCCCACGGAAATGGCCACATAGGATACCCACTCGGTCTGAGGCTTGACATTAACGGTAATCTCGAAGGCTGCGGTGGTTTCGTCGTCAGCCATACCCTCGATAATCTTATAGGTCTTACCCTCCTCAAGACGTCCAGGGAACTGTCCGATGTTCATGACGAGGTTCTCGTTGGAGACGAAGAAGCCCTCGGCATAAAGGTAGGCATCGTCACCCCAATTGCAGCAGTCGCCATTGGCCATGTGCCAGTGTCCGAAGCCGTTAGTGGAGGAAGGAGTCTCGACCTGATACTCTGTGGAGACATCAAATCCAATGAAGTTGACGGTCTGCCCCGTCTGAGCGCCACCTGACAGTTCGCCAAGAGCGGCAATAAGTTCTGCCTGGGAGTTCAGTCCGAAGCATTCCCAAATGTCAGCTTTGTTACCCTTTGCATCGACACCCTTTACAGAAGCCAAATCGAGTTCGACATAGCTATAATTGGAAGCATCGGCAGGAAGGTTCACCTCATACTGGAAGATGTAGTCGGCATACCCCGTTGGTTCATCAGGGATGATGGGTTCGGGTTCAGGTTTCTTACATGAGACGGCTACTACGAGCAGCGCCAACAGTGCATAAAAATACTTTTTCATTGCTTTTGTTGTTTTTTTAATAAGTTAATAAATAAACTGGATAATTACTGAATTTCAACACAAAAACTTACAAGACGGAGCATCAATTGAATCCTGGCATCTGGACGAGGTTCTTGTTGCCGTTCATGTAGTCGATATAGATGGGGCCGGCGTTGTAGTGGGTGTCCTTGACATCCTGCACGCGGTCCTTGCAGAACCACGACTTGCCGTTCCAGACGTTTTGTCCCGTGGAGGTCATCTTAAAGCGGATGAGGTCTTGACGACGATGGTGTTCAAAGACGAACTCCCAAGCGAGGTCGTCGAGCAGTCCGCCCAGCTCAATGTCGGCACCTCCGCGATAGGGTTCGTCGGCAGCAGGGCCGAGGTCGTGATACTTCTCCTCCCACGTATAGGCAGTGAATTTAGCAGGGTCGTAGCCCTCAGCCACGTGGTATTCGTCGTGTCCGTAGTTGTAGCAGCTGCCTCCCTTGAGGTCTTCCAGCGTGCGCACGGCAGCAGCGGCGTCGGCAGGCACCTGGAAGGTCTTGGTGTCGCGCCCCTTGAACGCACGGGCACGTACCTTGTTGACAAAGTTGACCGCGTCGCTCTCCTTGTAGATGCCTGTTCCTTTCAGACGCAGGGCACACTCGGCAGCCATCATGTAGGCGTCGGCCAGACGGAAGAAGTTAACGTCGTCGCCCCACGTACCGTCGGTGCCAGGAACGATTTCGAGCTTCACGTTACGATAGCCCTCAAGCATATAGACGCCTGGATCGTCGACGCTGTGAATCTTCTTGGTGTAGAAGACGTTGACGGTGCCCTTAAGGTCAGCCTCAGCCGTTGTGAGGGGATCGCCTGACTGAGGGCCGCCCTCTTCGGTATAGGCATACTGCTGGTCGTGAGCCCAGGTGTCGTCGAAGCGGGTGTCGTTGGGGTGATAGGTATCGATGAACTGGGGAATGCCAGCGCCACCGTTCCAGCAGGCGTTGGTGAAGCCGTAGGCTGCTGCGCCAGCCGTGATAAGGCTCTCGCAGATGGTGTAGTTGTGCGAGGCGTAGGTCTTGTCGAGGGGGATGGCGAAAATGCACTCTGTGCAGTTGCTCAGGTTAGCACGGAAGTTGTCCTTGAAGTTGGCTTCGAGGGTGTAGCCGCCGTTGTCGATGACGTCCTTGACCATCTGCTCGCACTTCTTGTACCATTCGTCAGAGATGCGGCTGCGATAGCTGTCGCCGCTCTGTTTGCCTTCACGCAGTTCGTCGGCGGTGATGATGTTCTCGAACCAGGCGTTGTGGTTGAGGTACATCTTGGCAAGAATCATGTCGGCCACAAAGCGGTTGGGATGACCATAGACGTGCTGTGTACCCAGGTCGTCGCGGATGGCAAGCAGCTCTTCCTCCACCCAGTCGAACACATCGCTGGGGTTGGCCTGCGAGGGCAGATAGCCGGCCTCCTGTTCCTCGTCGGCACCCTTCAGCAGGGGAATCCAGCGGAAGTTGTCGAAGAGGATGTAGTAGCTCAGGGCACGCAGGCAACGCACCTTGGCCAGCATGAAGTTCTGGCTCTCCGTCAGGGTGCCTCCCTGCTTATGCTTGACGGCCTCCATAGCGCGGCAGAACTGGTTGGCGTAGGTGATGGCAGTGTAGTTGTAGTACCAGTCCGTGGAGTGCATGTTGGCATTCTCGCTGGTAACCTCGTGCTTGTGGTAGCTGATGTAGTAGTCGCCCCATCCGATACCAATCTTCGAGGGAATGACGTAGAGGTCGCAGGCCTCCTCGGTGAGGTCCATGAGGCCGTAGTAGCCCCAGTACATAAAGCGGATGTTGGAATAGACCGAGGCCGAAAGGGCTTCGAGGGTGCTCTCCTCCGTCAGGTCGATGTTCTCTTCCGTCAGGCTGCTGTAGACGGTCTCGCTCAAATCCGTGCAAGAAGCAAGGATGAAGAACGCTATGCTATATATCAAATACTTTTTCATAGGGCGTTGGGCGATTAGAAGGTTAATGAAACACCAGCGGTGATGCTGCGGATGGTAGGATACTTGTCACGCTCGTCGAGGCCGGCCGAGAAGGGGTCGCCGTTGCTGAGCTCTGGGTCGAGGCCAGTATAGCCGGTGAAGCAGAAGAGGTTCTCGCCCGAGACGTAGCCGCGGACGCTCTGCAGATACTTGCGGGCGTTGCCCTTGACGTCGTAGGTGTAGCCGAGGGTGACGTTATCAATCTTCACGTAGTCGCCACGCTCCAGGTAGGCGCTGACGACGCACTGCTGCTGCGAGGTGGAGAGCTTGGCCACTTCGCCTGTGGGCTGCCCTGTGGCGACATCGACGACGGGTTTGCCGACGGCTGCCACATAGAGGCGGTTGTAGGCGATGGAGTTGTTCTCGTAGAACGCGCGCTGGCTGTTGAAGATGTAGAAGCCGAGCTGGCTGCTGAGCTGGATGCCCAGATCGAAGTTACGGTAGCGGAAGCTGTTGCCCCAGTTGAGGTAGAGCTGCGGCATACCCGTGCCGCAGTACTGGCGGTATTCGTCGCTGTTGTATTGCGTGGAATAGACGACGTAGCGCTCAGTCTCGTTGCCGTCCTTGTCAAGCCACTTGTCGCCCTGCTGGGTGACGGCGTTGGGGTTCTCGATGACCCACTTGCCCTTCTCGTTGACACCGACGGACTTCAGCATCCAGAAGTTGCCGAAGGGCTTACCCTCCTCGATGCGGTGGGTGCTGACGCTGATGGGGTCGCCCACGCCGCCCCAGTTGAGGTAGCTCTCCGTCTCGTAGAGCTCGTTGGAGAGGCTGACGAGGAGGCTCGCGTTGTGCGAAGCGGTGAGGGTGGTATTCCAGTCGAAGTGACGGGTGCGGATGGGGTTGGCCTCGATGAGGAGCTCCACGCCCGTGTTCTGGAACTTGGCGGCATTAGCCGTCGTGGTGGTGTAGATGTTGGGCGGCACGGGCACCGTGTAGTAGTAGAGCAGGTCGTTGGTCACCTTGCGGTAGGCATCGATGGTGACGTTCAGGCGGTCTTTCAGGAAGCCCATGTCAAGACCCACGTTGAACTCCTCGGCGGTTTCCCACTGGAGTTTGGGGTTGGGGTTCTGCGAGGTCTTCAGGCCGGCCACCCACTGTCCGCTGGTGTTGAGGTAACGGCCGTACGAGGTGTCGTAGTCGTACATGGTGAGCGAGCCGTAGCTGCTGCCAGGGATGTTACCGGTCTTACCATAGCCGATGCGCAGTTTCATGTTGGAGACGACATCGACGTTCTCCATGAACTCCTCGTTGCTGATGGTCCAGCCGAAGGAGGCGGAGGGGAAGTTGGCCCACTTACGGTCGGCGCCGAACTTGCTGCTGCCTTCGTGACGGAGGGAGAGCAGGATGTTGTAGCGGTCGTCGTAGCCGTAGCTCACACGGCCGAAGAAGCCGATGAGCTTGTTGTCGTTCTTGCTGCTGCCGAGTCCTCCACGCGGGTTCTCCTTGTCCTTCAGATAGGTACCTGCGGAGAGGTTATTGTAGAGATAGACCTCGGTGGGGAAGTTGCCGTTACTGGCGTAGAAGCTTGAATAGACGTTGTAGTTGTAGCTGTAGCCCACGATGGCGTCGAGGCGGTGACGGCCGAAGGTGTTCTTGTACTCGCTGGTGAGCTCGAGGTTGTTCGAGGTGTAGTCGCTCTGCGACTTCGATGCCGAGCCGTTGGCAGGGTCGGTGCTGCCTGGGGCGTTCTGCGGTGCCAGCGTGTAGTACCTCGAGGTGTAGTAGTTCTCGCCCACGCCCATGTAGCGGTAGGTGGAGAGCATCAGGTTGGTGCGCCAGCCCTGGATGGGCTCGACGGTGATATTACCCGTCATCTTCGTGTCGTTGGAGCGGGTGTCGCCAATCTGCTCGTTGAGGATTTCAACGGGGTTGTAGTACTGGAAGCGGTTGAACTCTTCGTTGTAGCCCAGCGTGGGGTCTTGCTCGCCGGCGTCGTTCAGGTTGTAGATGGGCGACGTAGGGTTGTGGATGACGGCCTGACGGTAGGCGTACGAGGGGTTGTTCTGCGGGTTCTTGCTGAAGCCCAGGTTGCCGTTGAGGTTGAACTTCAGGATGCCGTTCATGGCCTTCTGGGTGACGTCGAACTGCATGCGCATGCGCTCGTTGCCCGTGTTAATCATCACGCCCTTCTCGTCGCGGTAGCTGAAGCCTGCGGCGTAGGCGGTGTTGGCCGTGCCGCCTTCGAGGTTGATGGAGTGGTTCTGTGCGAGGCCCGTCTGGGTGACGGCGCCCAGCCAGTCGGTCGAGAAGCCCTCGTCGCTGAAGGCTGTGGCACCCGGTATACGGCGCAGGTCGTCGGCGGTCATGAAGTGGAGGTTGTCGTAGAAGTTCGAGGCGCTGACGTAGCCCGAGTAGGTGACCTTGGACGTCTCGTTAAACTGTCCGCCCTTGGTGGTGATGAGGATGACGCCGTTGGCGCCGCGTGTGCCGTAGATAGCGGCAGCCGAGGCATCCTTCAGGACATCGATGGAGGCGATGTTCTCAGGGGCCACCTCGGTGATGTCGCCAGGCACGCCGTCGACGAGCACCAGCGGGTCGAGGCTGCCGGTGAGGGTGGTGACGCCACGCAGACGGATGGTGCTGGTGGCATTCGGGTCGCCCGAACCCTTGGTGATGTTCAGACCGGCCACCTTGCCCTTGACGAGCTCGGCAGCATCCTGGATGTTACCGATGTTGAAGTCCTCGGGCTTGACGCTGGAGACGGCCGACGTGATGTCGCCCTTCTTCATCGTACCGTAGCCGATGACCACCACGTCGGAGAGCAGCTTGCTGTCCTCCTCCAGGGTAATGCGGACGTTGGTTCTGCCCTTCAGGGCTACTTCTTGGCTGGCATAGCCGACGTAACTGACGACGAGGGTGGCCTGGCTGCTCTTCACCTGCAGGGAGAAAGCGCCGTTGATGTCGGTGATGACACCGTTGGCAGGCACACCCTTTTCAACCACGTTGGCACCAATCACTTCATCACCGTTCAGGTCCACGACGGTACCGCGGACGGTGGTCTGGGCACTGAGGCTCAACAGAGCGCCGAACATCAGTGCGAGCGAGATAATTACGCTGCGTGCTTTCATTGGATGGTTTTTTCCTTTGGGTTAATAATAGATTTTTTAACGATGCAAAGATAATACTTTTTTTTCGAAAAAAAAAATAAAAAGGAGAAAAAAGACACTTTTAACCATTTGTCACAAACCCTAAATCGCCGCCAAAAGCCTTCTCTCCTACAGCCCACTGGAATGAGCTGACAGCGCTGTGGGCTGAGCCGACAACGTAGTGGAATAATTCGCCAGACCTTTGAAATAAGCCGCCAGACCTTTGAAATAAGCCGCCAGACCTTTGAAATAAGCCGCCGGCAATGTGTTTTTGCCCCATTTTCGCCCGCAAAGGAGGCTTTTTTGCAACACTGAATAAGGTGCACCCACCTCACAAGCCCCTCTGAACTCGATTTATACAGTTATTCAGTATTCAGTTTTCTTGAGAGCAAAGCACATTTGATTGGTAACGATTCGCAAGAATAGAAATTTTATTATATATAATAAATTATTATATATAATAAAGTATTTTTTTGAGGGGTGTGCATGGCTGCTCTGAAAACTGAATACTGAATAACTGTATAACTAACCGCATGAGGAATACCCCTGGACACGATTCGCCAAAACACAGCAGACATTCCGGCTCATCCAAGGACGGCAAAAAGCAGGAAAACGCAGGAAAAAGTACTGTCGAACGCCAGAAAAAGCACAAAAGAAAATCGTTTCCACGAATATTTTTCTTTGTCCAAAAATTTGGTAGTTTCAAAAAAAAGTATTATCTTTGCATCGTTAATAATAAACCGTAACCACACCCCCCTATCATGAAAAGAATCCTGTCCCTCGTCATCCTCCTCGGCCTGCTGCTGACGGCCCTTCCGCAGCCCCTCGGTGCAGCCGCCACGAAGCCGTACAACCTCACGTCGCCCGACGGACGGACGACGGTCATCGTCGAGGGTGAGGCGCCGCTCAGGTACCACATCGAGCGCGACGGCAAGGTGCTCGTTGCCCCGTCGCCCATCGGCCTGACGCTGGCTGACGGCACCGTCGTCAACCGCGTCACCAAGGCCTCGCGCACACGCAGAGTAACAGAGGAGACCGACGCCCCCTTCTACCGCCAGCCGCACATCAGCACCACTTGCAACGAGCTGGCCCTCACGCTCACCGACGGCTTTACGCTCACCTTCCGCGCCTACGACGACGGCGTGGCCTACCACTTTGCCTACACCCGCAACACCCCGCTGCGGATAGCCTCCGAGCAGGCCACCTTTGCCTTCGAGGGCGACCCCAAGGTATGGCTCTCCCACTCGACCAACGAGCGCGAGCCCTTCGCAATGGCGTTCCAGAACTACTACGAGGAGACGCCACTCTCGAAAGCCGGCAATGTGCCCGCCTTCCTGCCTGCCACGATCGAGGTGGACGGCACGAAGGTCACCCTCCTTGAGAGCGACCTCGAAGCCTATCCAGGGATGTTCCTCAGACCCACCCCCAACCCCTCCCGTGGAGGGAGGGGAGAGGCTGGCGCGCAGTCCACGAGCAATAGCGAGGCTCTCCCCCTCACGGGGGAGCAGGGAGGGGGTCTTCTATGTGGCATCTTCCCTCCCTACCCCAAGACCTACCGCATGAGCCAGCGGCGCCAGCAAATGCACGTGTCGTCGGCAGAGGACTACATCTGCCGCGTGGAGGGCAAGCGCACGTTCCCCTGGCGCGTCCTCGCCATCACCGACGACGACACCCAGATGCCCGTGAACAACCTTGTCTATGCCCTCGCCTCGCCCAACCGCATCGGCGACACCTCGTGGATAAAGCCCGGCAAGGTGGCGTGGGACTGGTGGAACGCGTGGAACCTCAAGGGCGTCCCCTTCAAGGCGGGCATCAACATGCCTACGTATAAGTACTACATCGACTTCGCCGCCAAGTACGGCATCGAATACATCGTGCTCGACGAGGGCTGGTACGACCCTGCAAGCGGCGACATGCTCACCGTCATCCCTGAACTTGACCTTGAGGAGCTGATTACCTACGGACAGCAGAAGGGCGTCGACATTGTGCTGTGGACGGTGTTCAACGTGCTCTACGAACAGCTTGACGAGGCTTGCCAGAAATACGCCGCGATGGGCATCAAGGGCTTCAAGGTGGATTTCCTCGACCGCAACGACCAGACGGGCGTGGAGATGGCCTACCGCATCTGCGAGAAGGCGGCCCAGTACCACCTGTTCCTCGACTATCACGGCTTCTACGCCCCCACAGGCCTCAACCGCACCTACCCCAACCTGCTCAACTTCGAGGGCGTCTTCGGCATGGAGGAGGTGAAGTGGAAGCCCGAGGAGAAGGACATGCCGCACTACGACGTCACCTTCCCCTACATCCGCATGATGAGCGGCAACGTCGACTTCACGCCTGGCGCCATGCGTAACGCCACACGCGCCGACTGGCGTCCCATCTACTACAGCCCCGTCAGCCAGGGCACGCGCTGTCATCAGGCGGCCATGTACGTGGTGTTCGACAGCCCCTTCACCATGTTCTGCGACACGCCCACCAGCTACGAGGCCGAGCCCGACTATACGAAGTTCGTCAGCGGCATACCGACCGTGTGGGACGAGACCGTCATCCCCTGCGGACGCATGGGCGAGTATATCGTCACAGCCCGCCGAAAGGGCGACGCGTGGTACGTGGCCGGCATGACCGACTGGCGCGCACGCGACGTCACCATCCCCCTCACGTTCCTGTCTGAAGGCGACTATGCGGTGACGCTCCTCACCGATGGCGTCAATGCCGACATGAATGCCGAGGACTACCGCTTGGACACGCAATTCCAATCCAGCGGCACGGCACTCACCATCCACATGGCCTCCGGCGGCGGCTTTGTGCTGAAAATCGGAAAACTAGTCATTGTCGATCACTTATAAAACAGCATACCCCTATGAAAAAAAACCTCATCCCTTTGCTGCTGGCGATGATGCTCCTTGCCAGCTGCGCCAACAACAAGGCGGGCACCTTCGGCAATGCCGTCAACGGCTACCCCATCACCCCTGTTCCCTTCACCTCCGTCAAGGTGGCTCCTGAAACCTTCTGGGGCCAGCGCCTGCAAGCCTCGCGCGAGGTCACCATCCCCTTAGCCTTCAGCAAGTGCGAATCGGAAGGCCGCTACAAGAACTTCGAGAACGCTGCCCGTCAGATGGCCAGCGACACTAACCTCGGCTTCAAGGTGGGCGGCTACTCGTTCGACGACACCGATGTCTATAAGACCATCGAGGGCGCCTCGTACCTCCTGCAGACCTACCCTGATGCCAAGCTGAAAGCCTATATCGACAGCGTCATCGCCATCATGGCCTCGGCGCAGGAGCCCGACGGCTACCTCTATACGGCTCGTACGCAGAACCCTGAGCATCCCCACGAATGGGCAGGCAGCGAGCGCTGGGAGAAGGTCGAGGAACTCAGCCACGAGTTCTACAACCTGGGCCACATGGTGGAGGGCGCCATCGCCCACTATCAGGCCACAGGGAAGCGTAACTTCCTCGACATCGCCATCCGCTATGCCGACTGCGTCTGCCGCGAAATCGGCCCAGGCGAAGGGCAGAAGGTACGCGTGCCAGGTCATCAGATTGCCGAGATGGCCCTTGCCAAACTCTACCTCGTGACAGGCGAGAAGAAGTACCTCGACGAGGCCAAGTTCTTCCTCGACATGCGCGGCAAGACTGAGCGGCGTGACCAGTACAGCCAGGCCGACAAGCCCGTCGTGGAGCAGACGGAGGCGTGGGGACACGCCGTGCGCGCAGGCTATATGTATGCCGGCATGGCCGATGTGGCTGCCCTCACGGGCGACGAGAGCTACGTCCACGCCATCGACGCCATCTGGGACAACATTGTCAGCAAAAAACTCTATGTCACAGGCGGCGTGGGCAGCACCAACAACGGCGAGGCTTTCGAGGGCGACTACATCCTGCCCAACATGAGCGCCTACTGCGAGACGTGTGCCGCCATTGCCAACGTCTACGTCAACTACCGCCTCTTCCTGCTGCACGGCGAGAGCAAGTACTACGACGTCCTCGAGCGCAGCCTCTACAACGCCGTCATCAGCGGCATCAGCCTCGACGGAGGCGGCTTCTTCTACCCCAACCCACTGGAGAGCATGGGCCAACATCAGCGCCAGTCGTGGTTCGGCTGTGCCTGCTGCCCCAGCAACGCTTGCCGCTTCATCCCCTCGCTGCCTGGCTACATGTATGCTGTCAAGGACGACAACGTCTATGTCAACCTCTTCAACACCAGCACCGTCGCCCTCAAGGTGGGCGGAAAAGACGTCGTGCTGGAGCAGGAGACCAACTACCCCTGGGACGGAACCATCACCCTCCGTGTAAAGAAGAACAAGGCAGGCGCCTTTAACCTGAAGGTGCGCTATCCGGGCTGGGCACGCGGCAATGCCGTCCCCAGCGACCTCTATACGTTCACCAACAAACAGGAGTATCTTGAGCGTCTTTACGTCAACGGCACACTTATCGACCGACTGAACAGCCCCTCCTACGTCACTGACGACGGCTATATCACCATCCTAGGCGACTGGAAGAAGGGCGACGAGTTCAAGGTTCAGTTCAACATGGACACACGCCTCATTCGCGCCAACGAGCACGTAGAGGCCGACCGAGGCAAGATAGCCATCCAGCGCGGCCCGTTGGTCTATTGTGCCGAATGGCCCGACAACGATTTCAACGTCCTCTCCACCGTCATCAGCCCTGACGCCAGACGTAAGGCCGAAGAGAGCACCATCACCATCAAGACTACGCCTGCCAACCAAGGCGACGAGGTAAAAGAACAGATTTACCCCATCGTGCGCCTCAGCATGGATGCCGAAGCGCTCAGCTACGACGACAAGATGAACATCACGCGCCGCAACGTTGCCCTCAACCTCATCCCCTACTACGCCTGGGCACATCGCGGACGGGGTAACATGGAGGTGTGGCTGGCTACGCAGGACGATGCCGCGAAACCCACTTGGCCCGATACTTATGCCTCCACCAGCAAAGTCACAGGCAGCCATCGCGCCAACTACAGCGCCATCAACGACCACCTGCTGCCCAAAGACAGCAACGACCACTCCATCCCTTATTTCCACTGGTGGCCTAAGGAGGGTACCACAGAGTGGATTTGCTATGAGTTCCCCAAGGCGGGGAAGGTGAGCGAAAGCACCATCTGGTGGTTCGACGACGGTCCCTGGGGCGGCTGCCGCGTGCCCAAGAGCTGGAAACTCTATTACGAGGACGCCAACGGCAATTTCCAGCCTGTGCAAGCCAAAAGCGCCTACGGCACGAAGAAGGACGTAGCCAACCGCGTCACCTTCGTCCCAGTCACCACCAAGAAGCTGAAGCTCGAAGTCCAGCTCCCAGACCGCCATGCCGCCGGCCTCTTCGAGTGGGAGGTGAAATAAGAAGCACGTTTTACCAGCCCTATCAGAAAAGCCAGAAACAACAGGACTAGCTGAGCTAAAAAAAAGGAGGGGGTGCATGGCGCACCCCCTCCCTCGTTTATCGCTCCGTTTCCTCAACGAATGGGCTTGATGACGTAGGTATAAGCGTAATCGCCGTAAGGTAGCTGATACTCAGCCCTCGGCCAAGCGCCCCAGCTGTTCACGCAGCCCAGACCAAACTGACATTTGTCGATGCTCACTACGGTGAACGGACGCTCCATAAGGTCGCCGCTGTGGCGCTGTGCCTTGTTGACGCCGTCGTCCAAGTCGCTCTGCAGGTAGTTGAGTGCCGTAGCATTCAGCGCCTCCGTGCCATAGAACTCCAGACCCTTTCCTGCGCCGTTCAGCACCTTCCAATAGCGGATGCCCGTGTGGTTGCCGTTCTCCTGCGGACGGATATAGGGGAAGAATTGCTCAGCCACCGTCTGCTTGTAGTGGGCCACCATCTGGTCGCTCTCGCGGTCGGCATAGCACTCGCCTGGGCCCTTGCCATAATAATCGACGCTGACATACTCCTTGGGCATCACCAGCTGCATACCAAAGCGGAATAGGCAGGGCTTCTCCTTCAGCGGCTCAACGACCTCCTGCGGACGACGTCCACGACGGTCACCCTGCGCCATTTGCGGCATCGGCTCCTGCTCGAACTTCACGTTGGCCTCCAGATTCTGACTAACAACAAGCTGTCCGTCAGGCGTAACGACATACTTCAAATGGAGCACGGCTTCCAGCATACGCAGTTCGTAGTCGGCTGTGACGACGTAACTGTTGCCTTGCTGCTCCCCTTTGAACGAGCCACGTTTCAGACGTAACCCTGGATTCTCCCACACACGGAAGCGCGTCTGCAGGTTGGCGCCAAAGTCGTTGTCCGTCGGCGCGCGCCAGAAGTTGGGCATCAGGCTGTAGCCCTCTTCCAACATGGGCTTACCATCGACATCAATATAATCGACGAAACCTGTCCTACGGTTCCACGTCACCGTCAGTCCGCCAGCGTTCACTATCAGGCAGGAGTTGTCCTCTACGACATCGCCCACAGCACCCTGTGCCTCAGCCAAGATACCCTCCACGGTGGGATAGGCATAGTCCGTCAAAGCAAACTGCTCGTGAGCTACCAGCTGGTCTTTCTCCATCAGCGGTTGCGCCTCCTTCAAACGGAACTCCACCGTCAGCAAATACTCCTTGCCATCGTTAACGGGTGCCTTGAAGCCCTGCAGGCTGATGACCTTTTTACCTTGTGCAGGCACCGCCAGTTTGTCAACCGTGCCCTCGGCAACAGCCTCGCCGTTGGCAAGTACTGTCCACGCCATATAGTAATTGCTCAGGTCTGTGAAGAAGTTTTCATTATACACCTCCACCTGGCCTTTAGCAAGGTTCTTGGCCGTAGCGTGAATGTTCTGATAGCAGTACTTCACCTCATAAGCCGAAGGGTTATAACGCCTGTCAGGAGCAATAAAGCCGTTGCAGTTGAAGTTGTTGTCCGTAGCCGGATAGCGTCCGTAGTCACCTCCATAGGTGAAGATTTCCTTGCCTGTAATGGGGCTCTTGTCGCGTACAGCCTGGTCGACAAAATCCCAGATGAAACCGCCCTGAAGCGAGGGGTATTTGCGATAGAGGTCCCAATACTCCTTCATGCCACCCACGCTGTTACCCATAGCATGGGCATACTCACACTGGATGAAGGGTTTATCGGGATTCTGACCGCGACGTTCCACCTCCTCATAGCCTGCGTACATCGGACAGCGGATGTCAGTATATTCGGCTTCGTACTCATAGAGACCACGTTCGTACTGCACTGGGCGGCTAGGGTCGTACTCCTTTATCCACTTGTAAGCAGCAATGAAGTTGGGGCCCATGCCTGCCTCGTTGCCCATGCTCCAGAAGATGATGGAGGGATGATTCTTGAAATTGAGCACGTTGCGTTCATTGCGCTCCATGTGCGAAAGGGCGAAGGCGTCGTTCTTGGCTAACGTCGCTGGACCGTAGCCCATGCCGTGGCTCTCAATGTTGGCTTCAGCCACCAAGTAGATGCCGTACTCGTCGCAGAGGTCATACCAACGGGGATCGTCAGGATAGTGGCAAGTACGGACAGCATTGACGTTGAGGTCTTTCATTATCTGAATATCCTGCACCATACGGCTGACGGGGACGACATAGCCGCCATCGGGGTCGAGCTCGTGGCGGTCGGCACCCTTGAAGAGCACCGTCTGGCCGTTCACCAACAGCTGGGCGTTCTTGATTTCCACCTTGCGGAAGCCCACTCGCTGCGGAATAGCTTCGACGACGGTCCCTCCGTCAAGCAACTCTGTAACAAGCGTATAGAGATACGGTGTTTCAACGGTCCATTTCTGGCAGCCCGCAGCCTTCAGTTGTACAGTTGCCGTTTCGACAGCTCCTACCGTCTGGGTGGCCACCTGCTTACCATTGGCATCGCGAAGCGTGAAACGCAGCGTCTTACCCTCAGCGCCTTTAGTCGAAGCCACGATGTTCAGCACGCCGTTCTTGTAGCTTTTGTCAAGATCGGGGGTAATGAAAAGGTCTGTGACGTGCGCCTTCGGACGGGCATAAAGGTAACACTCGCGGGCGATACCCGTGAAACGCCAGAAGTCCTGATCCTCGACATACGAGCCGTCGCACCAGCGCATCACCTGCATGGCGATGAGATTCTCCTCGCCTGCCTTCAGGTAGCGTGTGATGTCGAACTCGGCAGCCACCTTGCTGTCCTCGCTATAACCCACGTACTGGCCGTTAACCCACACAGAGAGGTTGCTTGTGGCTGAGCCGATGTGCATATAGACGTCCATGTCCTTCCAGTCGGCAGGGATACGGAACGTGCGGCGATAAGAGCCCGTATAGTTGTTGCGCTCCTCAATGTAAGGCGGATTGGGCGTGAACTGGTTGCTAAAAGGGTAGCCGGCGTTTTTGTAGATACGGTCGCCATAGCCCAGCATTTCGAAGAGTCCTGGCACAGGGAAACGGTCCCAACGACTATCGTCGAAATCGACAGCCTCGAAGCCCTTGGGCGCTTTATCGTGGTCAACGGCGAAGTTGAACTTCCACTTGCCCTCAATGGAGAGATAGCGGGCTGAAGCTTGCTTTCCCCATGTGTCGTCCTTGGCCACCTCGTAGGGACGGGCGGCCTGCAAAGCGAGGTCGGTCGTTTCGTAGGCAAAGAAGGTGGAGCGACTGGGCGCACGATTTTCCTGATTCACGTTGGGGTTCATCCATTTGGGCTGAGCAAAAGCCAGCACACCCACGAGGGAGAGACCCGCAAAAAGAAGGATTTTTTTCATAAATAAAGTGATTTTTAAAGTGGTTTACATTTTGCCGTGCAAATATACGCATAAAAAATCTATTTCCAAATTTCCAACTTGGAATTTGACTTTTTAAACGTATTTCTCAGAAAAAATTTGGAAACCTCGGAAAAGAGCCTTATCTTTGCCCAATTAAATGTTATTATGCACGAAAAGTACACACTAAATATGACTCGCAGGCTACTGCTACTGCTTCTCGTTGGCCTTCTGCTGGTGTTGACGCCCTTGACGGCAGAAGCGTTGAACAGCAAGACCACCGTGACGAAGGTGAGTGACGAGGTGGCACTGATGACTGATGTGGACTACATCATCACTGATGCCGAAGCACCCTTTGATGCTAACGGTAGCGTCAACATCGTCAGCACGGAGCACGCCGTTCTCATCTTCCGTAACATAAAACCAAGCCTTGTCATTAAGAACCACCTCAGCCACGTCTTCATTAACGGCGAGCCAGCCAAGGACGGCACGAACTGTCAGGTGAAAATGTACGCTCAAGGCGCCATCGTCTTCCCCTATCCGAAAGATATTAAGCCACTGACCGTTTATTCCGAGCCCAACTTCGAGGGCGAGGCCGTCAATGACTTTGGCTTGGAGAATTCAGGTGGTTTCATGAACACTCTTACTGCTGCCAAGCTCAACAACCGCATACGCAGTTTCCGTCTCAAGCGTGGCTACATGGTCACCTTCGCCCTCGGCACAGGCGGTTGGGGCTACAGTCGCTGCTTCATAGCCGACCAAGAAGACCTCGAAATCGCCACAATGCCAGCCAACATGGATAGTCGCATCTCGTCGTATCGCGTCTTCCAGTGGCAGAACGCCCAGAAAAAAGGTCTCGCCAGCGACACCCGTGCTTCAGCCAACGAGGCACTCAACACATCGTGGTGCTACACTTGGTCAACGGGTGAAAACCGCCTGCCTGACACAGAATGTGTGCCCAACCACATTTACGAGGACTGGCCTTCGCCCTCCTCGTGCGGCAGTGTCACCTACTCCTGCCACATGAAAACCAACAACGAGCCGGGAAACTCGGCCGATGACCATCCCCAGAGCGTCGAGACCGTGTTGAACAACTGGCAGAATCTCATGCGCACGGGTCTACGCCTCTGCTCTGAAACATCACACGACGGCAGTTGGAACCACCTCCAACAGTTCATCAAAGAGATTGACGCTCGTGGATGGCGTTGCGACCTCCTCGACCTCCATTGCTATTGGGCTTCAGGCAGTTTCTGGAGCCTCGAGAACTACTACAACAACTACGGTCGACGTCCCATCTGGATTAGTGAATGGGTGTGGGGCGCCAGCTGGAACAACAATGGTATCTTTGGCGAAGCACCTGACGGACGCAACAGCTTCTCCGCTGCCAACCAACAGAAGTGCTACAGCGGCACCAAGCCCATCCTTGACTACCTCAACTCGCTTGCCTGTGTGGAACGCTACGCCTACTGGAACAGCGAGGCCGACTGCTCGAAAATCTACAAAGATGGAACTCTCTCCACTCTTGGCAAGTATTACGCTTCCATGCAATCGGGTCTAGGCTACAACGCCTCCTACGAAAAGGTGCCCACCGTGGTTTATAGCAACCCCTCTGACCTTGCCGGCACCTATACAAAGGCTAAGAATACCTACTCTCTGAAATGGGTTGACAACAACGGCGACATGGCTGACAGCATAGTCGTGGAGTGCAAGCTCCCAGGAAGCAGCCGTTTCGTCCGCATCACGACCCTACCCCTCAAGGACAAGAATTCCGCCAACGGCGCCACCTACACTTATACAGACACCCTCACCGCCTCTGGTGCCTATTTCTACCGTGTCGGCACCTACCCCATCGGTGCCAAGGCCGCGCGCTACTCTGGCGAAGTCTCCGTCTCCGTTGTTCGTGGCGAGGGCGATGAAAACATCCGATTCGGCAACTTCACCTCCGCCAATATGGAGTACAGCTTCAGTTCCTACGGCATCACCTACGACGAACTGCCCGCTGTCATCCTCGGCCCTATCTCAACCAATAACGCCACCACCCCACTCTGCCACCATTTGCAGACTATCAAGAAAGATGGATTCCAATACCGTTTCTTGCCCTGGTCGCTGGCAGAAAATCAAACCATGAGCCGTGAGGAGAGTGCTGCCTTCCTCTCCCTGAATCGAGGTAACGGCACGATGGGCGGTCTCCACTATGAGGCAAACCAAATTGCCGCCGAACAGATGGACAGCGCCTATGCCACCAACGCCTATGGCAAGGTGAACAACGACACCGCCTTTATCCATTTCAACCAGCCGTTCAACAAAGGCACCACACCCGTTGTCTTCGTGAATGTCCTCACCTCGCGTGAAACCTATCCTCTTATGTGGAAGGTGTTCGACGTCTCTCATGAAGGATTCAAAATCTGTCTCTGCCGCGAGTATGGCCGCACGGAGAAGACCTTCTTCAGCGAAAATGTCTTCTATTTAGCCATTGAGCAAGGACAGGGGCAGCTGATGGACGACAAGATTATCACCGTAGGTCTTGTCCCTGAAGCTGTGGGCGGCATCACCGCCCGCCCCATCGAGTTCGGCGACTCTCTTGTCAACCCCTTGTTCTGGGGCGAACCGCAGACAGCCAACGAAACTCGCGCCGCCATTACCCGCTATTCCACCTTATCAGAAACGAGCGCACGCGTGCGTAGAACTATTGACAGCAGTGAGCCTAAAGTGACGGGCAGCGCCATGGAGGATTTTGGTTGGATGGTCATCAGCGATGGCACTCTTACACGAATAGCCCCTGTTGCTGACAATGACAATGAGCCGATGCACTCAGAGTGGTTCACACTTGACGGACGTCGCGTCGCCTCTCCCTCCAACGGAGGACTCTATATCCGTCGCACCACGTTCCGAAACGGCACGTCAAAGACCACAAAGATATATCATAAACCCTAATTTGAAATCCATTTATTCACTTTATTATTAACCAATTCAAAAAACCAATGAAGAAGTTCTTTACTTTCGCACTGGCAGCTGTGGCAGCAATGACAGTCACGGCTCAACAGCAGCAATTGAAAACGGGTGATCACTTCGAGTACAACGGCAATGGCTATACCATCGTCGGCGAGAACCTGATTGAGAACCCCAGTTTTGACAACGGCCTCGACGGCTGGCTAGGTGGCGCAGGTGGTGCCCTTGAGAACACCACGTTAAACAACACAGGCGGCGTGGATGGCGGTGCCTACATCGTGCCCACCCAAAATGCCGGTAAGGGAAGCAACAGTTCCATCGGCATGGCTTGGCCTCTTGAGAAGGGCAAGACCTATGTGTTCAGCTACTACATCAACAACACCAGCAACACCAGTGCCGTCGAAAAGGAGGGGTACATCGTAACCTCCCAAACCGACACACCACGTGGTGACGAAACCCTCACGCTGATGTTCGCCCATGAGGATGCTGACCTTGCTTGGACGCAAAATCTCATTGTCACCGAGGCTCAGTACAGCTACCTGCAGTTCTGTGCCCGCTGGCTGGGCGGTGCCCACGGTTTCGATGCTTTCATCCTTGCTGAGGTGTCACAGGATGCCGACCCCACCGAGCTGCTCGCTCTCATTGAGACCGCCGGCACATGGGTGGACGCTTTCGATGACCCAGACGACGAAGCAAAAACCACGTTCCTGAGTGTTATTGATGAGGCAACTACCCTCGCTGACAAAAGCGATGCTACGGCTACCGAGTTCAACGAAATGATTGCCAAGCTGAACGAGGCTATCCTCGATTACCGCATGGCCAACGCTGACGATGACCACATGGTTGACGTCACCGACCGCTACCTCAAAAACCCACGCTTCGACAATGGTATGGTCGACTGGGAACGCAACAACGATGCCGTCAACGGTGGCACAAACATTCGCGTACAGTCCTACTTCCAGGAGGTGACCGACCGTGTGCTTGAAATCAACGGCCTGCCTGGCGTGGACACTTACATCCGTCAGTCTGTCAAGGGTCTGCCCAAAGGCTACTACATCTTCTCCGTGCAGTGCGCCATGACTCACACCGCCGGCGAGGAGGAGGAAACAGGCTGCTACATCTTCGCCAATGGCGCCGAACAGGACATGAAAACGGCTGAGATGACAGGCAGCGATGCTTCCTTCGAAAACTCCCATCCTGAAACGTTCTCCATCAAGGGCGTTGTGTCCGAGGACTCCATCGTCGTCGGTATGATGGGTAAGAAGGACGGTCTCTACAGCTATGTCGCTATCGACAACGTAAAGCTGGAGTATGCTGGCTTCAACGTCGGTGTCTATCTGCAGGCACTCAGCGAGGAAGTTGACCAGTATCTTGCCGACCACTACGACGACCTGCTGCCCACCATTGCCGATGCTCTGGAAGAGGCTAACCTCGATGCTATTGCCGCCATCGGTCTGTCCGATGAAGAGATGAACACCGAGTACGACAAGCTGGACGCCGCCTTCCGTCAGGCCAAGAACTCCCTCGTCAAGATGGAAGAACTCCGCGAGGCCACCAATGCCTTGGTTGACCTGCTCAACACCACCGAGTATCCAGGTGCCAAGGATGCTGAAGAGGCCTACAACAGAGCCCAAAATCTTATCGATGGTGGTAATGAAGAGGCCACCTATCAGGACATCCTCGACATGATTGCTTCCATCGAGCAGGCTCGCAAGGATTACCTGTTGAGCCAGGAAGCCACGCACGAGGAACCCGCCGATTACGCCTTCCTTATCACTAATCCTGAAGTTAAGACTGGCAGCGCTGGATGGAGCGGCTCAACGCCCGGCTTCGAATATGAAGTGGCCGAGTTCTACAATATGGATTGGGACATGTACCAAGAGATTACCGGCGTGCCCAACGGTCTTTATGAATTCAGCGTCTATGGTTTCTTCCGTGCAGGCTCCAACGATGGCGGCGAAGCTTACCGCAACGGTGCCGAGAACCTGATTGCCAAGCTCTACGCCAACGGCAGTTCCACCAGCATCATGTCGCTCTACACCAACACGGCTGCTGACTGCGGCTGCTCCTCCGACGGCGTCAACGGCTACATCAACGTCCGCCAGAATGCTGACGAGGCCTTCCAAGCTGGCTTCTATGCCGACAACAAGGTGCGCGTCATCGTCACTGATAACACGCTGAAGCTCGGTGTCCGCGGTAAAGGTCACGAGGATTCCAGCTGGTTTGCCTTCCGCGACTTCGGCCTCAAGTATTTCGGCCCAGCCACGCAGGAGGATATGATTGAGTTCTGGCACATCGCTCTCCACGAGGGTGAGGCCATCGCCGATGCATTGCTGCCGGGCGACTACACAGAGTTTAGCGCCCTGTTCGACGCCGCCAAGGCTCTTGCTGCTGACAACAAGTTCATGGAAGCCTACGACGCTCAGCTTCCCGTCAACGAGGAGTATGCCGGCTATGCCGCTGCTGCCAACGCTTTCCGCACAGGCAAGCTTGCTGAGGCTACCGCTTTGGCTGAGAGCTTCGCCAGCACCGCTGCCCAGTCGGCTGTCAACAAGGGCGTAGAGTTCGCCGGCTATGAGCTGAAGAACCCCGCCTGCAAGTCGACCGACCTCGATGCGCTGGGTAAGAAGCTCGATGCCTACACCGACTATGCTACTTACGTAGAAGATGTGGCTACCCTCGTTCGCAACGCCAACAAGAACGGCTATGTCGCGAAGTACGTCACCGTAGTCAATGAAATCATTGATGCCAATCAGGCCGAACTCGCTGACCACTTCCGCAACGTTGAGAGCGTTGCTATCCTAAAGGCTCGTCTTGAGGCTGCCGCCAACGCCATGCAGAAGAGCGCCCTCACCAATGCCAAGGACAACACCGACGTCACCAACCTGCTCATTGTCAATCCCGACATCAACGACAGCACACCCACTGGCTGGAGCATCGTCCTCGGCACGGGCAACCAGCCCACCACCACGGGCCAGTACTGGACGGGCGATACGGGCAACCGCTACCTTGACAGCTGGAACGGTACTGCCGGCAAGCTCAACTTCACGGCTTACCAGATTCTCACCGACATTCCCAACGGTACTTACAAACTTGAGTGCCACGGCCGTTCAAGCGGCGAGAACGCCTTCATGTTTGCCTCCGTTGCCAAGTACGGCAAGGAGAAGAACGATTCCACCATGGCTATTGCCGTCACCGACGCCAGCACCAAGTGGGCTCTGTTCCCCAACGATGCCGACCAGCGCGGCGAGCTCTGGATGGCCGACAGCCTCCTCTGGGTGGCTGACGGTACGCAGACCGACATCTTCAATGCACACGATGGAGTGGGTTACGGCTGGGCTATACGTTCGATTGACGACATCGTCGTTACTGACCACGTGATGACCATCGGTGTCACCTGCGACAGCCTGCTCTCAGGCAAGGGCTACACGGGTACCTGGTTCTCCGCCGACGAGTTCCGCCTCACCCTCAAGACACTTGGCGAGAACAGCGACTACACCATCGACACCCATGTCAATGCCGTCAATGCCGCTCCTGTCCGCACTGAGTTCTTCACCTCCGATGGCCGCCTCCTCGCCGAACCGCAGAAGGGCGTCAACATCGTCCGCACCACGCGTGCCGACGGCATCATCGAAGTCCGCAAAGTCTTGGTGAAGTAATCCTCCACCCAAGCTAACTCCAAAGGGGATGCGCGGTTGCGCATCCCCTTTCTTTTTTGCCAAATCCCTTGCAAATACAAAAGTCTCGCATTATCTTTGCAAATTCTCTGTTCTAATACCTATCATTATGTCAGAATCCATATCAAGAAGAGAGTTCCTACAGCGCGGCACCGCTGCCGCCATCGGCCTGACTTTAGCCCCAAGCGCAGTACTTGGCAGCCATCACGACACCGCACGCCGTGTCTCCCCTCTGACACATCACGCCTCTGCCGTTGCACCCTCCGACCAACTGAACGTAGCCCTCGTCGGCTGCAGAAGCATGGGTTGGTACGACCTGGAGGACATCATGCGCCATCCTGGGGTTAACTGCATCGGCCTTTGTGACATCGACCAAAGCATCCTCAACAACCGTGCCAATGAAGCCGAGAAGAAATGGGGACGTCGTCCTGACCTGTATGGTGATTACCGCCGTCTGCTAGAACGTAGCGACCTGGATGTTGTCATTATCGGCACTCCCGACCATTGGCATTGCCTCATCATGACCGACGCTTGTGCTGCCGGCAAGGATGTCTATGTGGAGAAACCTGCAGCCAACAGCATTGCGGAGTGCGACGCTATGGTATCTGCTGCCCAGCGCTACAACCGCGTGGTGCAGGTGGGACAGCAGCAACGCAGCTCACAGATGTGGCAGCAGATGAAGCAGTACATCGACAGCGGGAAGCTGGGTACCATCGCACGCGTTAACGTTTGGGCCAACTTCTCCTATGCCGCCATTCTTTACCCAGCCCACGACGGTCCTGTCCCCGAAGGTGTGGACTTTCAGACATGGCTGGGCCCTGCCCCCGACCGTTCGTTTAACGCCAGTCGTTTCCACGGCTCGTGGCGCATGTTCTGGGACTACGGAGGAGGCCTTCTCACCGACTGGGGCGTACACTTGCTGGACATGGCGCTGTGGGGAATGGATGTGAAAGGCATGCCACGCCGCGTCATGGCCTCGGGCGCCAACAACGCCTATCCCAATAACTTTGCCGAGACCTTCGACACGCTGCAAGTCATCTATGAGTTCGACCGCTTCAACATCCAGTGGAGCAACGTAGCCATTGAGTCCGGCCCTTACGGCAAGAACTACGGACTGGAATTCAAGGGCACCAACGGCACGCTCGTTGTCAATCGCGAAAGTATGGAACTGCTGCCGCAGAGCGACCGTCTGGAGGCGCAGACATGGAAACCCACCAACAACGAGCACTTCGATCACACCACCGATTTCCTTAACTGCGTCAAAGAGCGCCGCTTTGACACCGCCTGCCCCATTACCAACGGCAGCCTTTGCGCCAAGTATGCCCACATGGGCAACATCGCCGCCCGCACGCGCCAGACGCTAACCTACGACGACGTCCGACACACCTTCCACAACCGTCAGGCCGACCGCCTCATCGCCCCCAACTATCGCAAGCCTTGGAAACTCCCGAAATGAAAAAGCTTTTGAATTTACTCTGCCTTTTGGTTTCCTTCATGGCAATCTCCTGCAACCGCAGCTCCGCAGTAGAGGAAGCCAACACTTATGCGACAACAACGCTGCATCCCACCCACACCATCACATGCAAGGACGCCGCAACGGACAAGCCCAACCAGTGGATTGCATTCCGCAGGGATTTGACAGTAAAAGACGTCCCGTCGGCAGCTCCCTGCCGCATAGCTGCTGACAGCAAATACTGGCTATGGGTCAACGGACGTCTTGTTGTCTTTGAGGGAGCTCTCAAGCGAGGCCCCACCCCCCACGACGCCTACTACGACGAAGTGAACCTCGCGCCTTACCTGCGACGAGGCGAGAACAAGATTGCCCTGCTACTCTGGCACTTTGGCAAGGACGGTTTCTCCCACAAGAGCAGCGGCAAGCCCCAGTTCTGGTTCGACTGCCCTGCCCTTAGCCTCACCAGCGACGAAAGCTGGCTCTGTCGCCTCCATCCCGCCTATGGGACGGCTGATTGCCCTGCGCCCAACTTCCGTTTGTCGGAGTCGAGCCTTTCGTTCGATGCACGCAAAGATATCGGGGATTGGCAGACAGACGACGCCGACGGTTTTGAACCGGCAGTCGTTCAAGAGAACACGCTCGGCAGCCTGCATATTCGCCCCATCCCCCAATGGAAGGACTATGGAATAAAAAAGGTGGCATTTACTACACATCATGGCGAGACCTACGACACGCTTATCGCCACCCTACCCCACAACATCCAGATGACGCCCGTGTTGACCGTCAGAGACGAAGAGGGAGGCCATCGCATCCTGATAGAGACCAATCATGCCCGAGTGGGCGAGGAATGCCTGCGAGCCGAATACATCACCCGTGCCGGACGGCAGCAGTACGAATCCCTCGGCTGGCTCAACGGCAACAAGCTCATCCTCACCGTCCAGCACGGCGCTGAAGTCACACGTCTGGCCTATCGCGAAACGGGCTACGACACCGCTCCTGACGGACGCTTCACCTGCAACGACGGCTTCTACAATCGCTTTTGGGACAAAGGGCTCCGCACCATCTATGTCAACGCCCGCGACAACTTCTTCGACTGTCCAGACCGCGAACGCGGACAATGGTGGGGCGACATCGTCACCATCCTCGGCGAGTGCTTCTACACCTACTCCCCCTCCCTCCACGCCCTCGTACGCAAAGGCATCCACGAGCTCTGCGACTGGCAACGCGAGGACAGCATCCTCTTCTCGCCCATCCCAGGCAATTATGGCACCGAGCTGCCTGTGCAGATGCTTGCTGCCGTCGGCAAGTACGGCTTCTGGACATACTATATGAACACAGGCGACCGTGCAACCATCGAACATGTCTATCCCGCCGTCCAGCGCTACCTCGCCGTCTATCATCTTGATGACGACGGCCTCACCGCCTTCCACAACGGCGGTTGGAACTGGGGCGACTGGGGCTCGAACAAGGACATGCGCCTCTTGCAGACCATCTGGTACTGCTTGGCTCTGGAGGGTGCGGCCAACATGGCCGAGCTTCTGGGCTATGATGAAGACGCCTCCTCCTACCGAGGCTTACACGAAAGCATCTCTACTGCCGTCAATCGCGTGTGCTGGACGGGCACCTGCTATCGCCATCCCACCTACACGGGGAAAACCGACGATCGCGTGCAGGCCCTTGCCGTCGTGGCAGGCATCGCCACTCCCGACAAGTACGACGCCCTTTTCGAAACCTTCAAGGAGGAAGAACACGCCAGCCCCTACATGGAGAAATACGTCATGGAAGCCCTTTTCGCCATCGGACATGGCGACTATGCCTTGGAGCGCACCCGCCGACGCTATGCCTTCATGGTCAACCACCCCGACTACGACACGCTCTTTGAGGGCTGGGACGTCGGAGTGAACGGCAACTGGGATTGCGGCTCTGTAAACCACGCCTGGAGTGGCGGCCCGCTCTCCGTCCTGCCCTCCAAGATGTTTGGCGTCTATCCGACGGAAGCTGCCTGGAAGCGTTTCGCCATCCAGCCCAATGCCGTTGTGTTCGACGATTGCTCGCTCTCCTTCCCCACCGTTAGCGGCACCGTAGCCGTGTCATTCAAGAAGAAGAACGACGAAATCATCTGGAAAGCCGACGTCCCCTCAGGCACCACAGCTGACATCCGCATCCCCTGGCGTTACACACGTGCCGTGCTCGACGGCAAACGCCTTGACAAGCCGGAAGCCTCACTCGCACCAGGCAAGCATAGCATCCGGATTCGCCTCGCGTCCGATTAAGCAGTCTGCTTCACCCGCTACTCCAGCGGCCTGTCCGTGCGGATGTAGTGCGTGGATGCCCGCTGGCCCATACGGCGCAGATACCCTCCTTCCACCAGTTCGGCAAGGGCTTGATAGGCTCTCGTAGAGGCAAGGCCTGTGAGGTGGCAGAATTGACGCGTCGTCAACTCCACGTGGTTTGAAAAGTGGGTTGCCAGCAAGGCGAGCTGCTCGGCAAGGGAACAGTCCGTTGATGTGCGGAAACCTTCGCTGTCGCGCACGATGCTGCCTTGACGGCAGGCTTGAACAAACGCCTTCTCAGGCCGAAAGTTAATGTCAGCCACGCTAACGCTTTGGGCGTGGATATCGTCAGGCTCCTCGACAAGACGCCCCTCAAGACGCAGGCTGAAGCTGCCCCAGCCCTTGATATGTACGCGCCGGCTGCGCATAAGCTCCGTGCTGACAGCCTCACGCAACGCCATCAGCACGCGCAGCAACGTCGCCTCGTCCACCTTCGTGCCCATGTCGTCCAGTAAATCTTTCAGTTCAGCCGTTCCCTTGTTCACAATGCGAGGGAAAAGGGGCTGCGGGTTGCCGCTGTTCTCAGGGTCGGGCCGGCGCACTAAGTCATAATAGATTGGCATGATAATGTACTCCTTTTAGTTAATACTTTTCTGTTTTTCTTTTTATTGTTTTTCATTATCGCTTTCCTTTTTCTTAAAACCCAATTGAGTTTTAATTACAATCCAATTGGGTTTTAATTACGATCCAACTGAGTTTTAATTAAAATCCAATTGAGTTGTAAAGAAATTCGCTTGCAAAGATACCATTTTTCCCTTACTCTCCAAACAATTCTCCTGATTATTTTCCGTCCCCCGCTCTACCGTTTTTCGAAAAAACTGGAAAAACGGTATTTGTTTCAAAAAAAAGTTTTATCTTTGCTGCGAAATGTACAAAGGACGCATAGTCTATTCAATAATACTCATAGAAAAAACAACAAAATCATGAAAAGACTGAACACAATGACTGCATTTGCCTTGCTGATTTTCGGCATGATGACGGGACTCACGGCCTGCGCGGGCGGAGACCTTAATGAAGAGACTACCATCAAGCTGAACTCATGCAGCATCAACGAGGGCGCAGCATACGTGGCTTCGCAGCTGAAAGAAGTGACGCTCTCTTATAATATGGATGTAGCTATCAGCTCTTCGCTCAGCATCACGTTGAACGGCACCCCGTGTACGGCAAAGCTCAGCGCCATGACGGCCATGTATGTCATCATCACGCTGCCAACGTTGGAAGAGGGTACGACCTACACGCTGACAATACCTGAAGGAGCCATTGTCAGTAAGAGCAACAAGCATGTCGTCGCCCCTGCCTTCTCCGTGACATTTTCCACCTTTGAGTCTGCCGGCTCCATCGACAGCCCTGCCGCCCTTACGAAAAAACTCGGGTGGGGCTGGAACCTGGGCAATCACTTCGACACCAGCACGGGGCAGGACGGGACTCCCTTCGAATGGGGTTACTGGGACAACGCCAAGCCCACCAAGGCCCTCTACACCAACCTGAAGGAAGCCGGTGTGAGCACGGTGCGCATCTGCGTCACCTGGGGCAACTATCAGACAGCTTCCCCCTGGACCATCGACGCCAATTACATAGCCGAAATCAAGCAGAACGTGGACTGGGCCGAGGCCGCAGGGCTGAACGTCATCCTGAATATGCACCACGACGAATACTGGCTCAACATCAAGGAAGCCGCCTCCAACGACAGCTCCAACGAGGCAATTAAGGAACGCCTCAAGAAGACGTGGACACAAATCGCCGAGGCCTTCAAGGACAAGGGAGAATTCCTGTTCTTCGAGGCGTACAACGAAGTGCAGGACGGCGGATGGGGATGGGGCGACAACCTCAGAGACGGCGGCAAGCAATACAGGACGCTTAACGAGTGGAACCAACTTGTGGTCAACGCCATCCGCGCTACAGGCGGCAAAAACGCCACACGATGGATTGGCGTCCCTGCCTACGCATCGAACCCCCAACTTGCACTTCAGGACAGCTTCGTGCTGCCAACCGATGCAGCCCATCGCATCATGGTCAGCGTGCACTACTACGACCCCAGCACCTTCACGCTTTCGCCTGAGAACGAGGATGGAAAGTCGGAATGGGGACACACCGCTGCAGCTGGCAAATACCAGGATGGAAGCAACGAAGATCATGTCGTAGAAATATTCCAGAAGCTACATCAGAAGTTCATTGCCAACAACATCCCCGTTTATATCGGCGAATACGGCTGCGTCATGCACACCTCCGAGCGCTCCAACCTTTTCCGCGATTACTATCTGGAGTATGTGTGCCGCGCGGCCCACACCTATGGCATGTCCGCAATTATTTGGGACAACAATGTTCCTGGAAGTGGAAACGAGCATCATAACTACTTCAGCCACAATGACGGCTCGTACCAAAACGGGCAGGAGTCAATCATTCGAACCATGATTCGAGCCACAACCAGTGACGATGCCAGCTACACCCTTGAATCTGTTTACAACAGAGCCCCCCGATAAATCCACGCTCCTTCTGCCGCACGTTTTTTCAGACTTCCTGCATTTTTTTAACCTAACTTTTTGAAAAGTGCAGGAAAGGGCTTATCTTTAATCCCCCTTCGGGGGCTTTTAGATAGGCTGCGCCTCAAAAAACTCAAATAAATTTGTTTTTTCTTTCGGCTTGCACTATCTTTGCAGATTATAACTGAGATTATGAAGAAACCTACAAAGCATCTTCCGCTGATTATAGGCCTGAGTTTCTTGCTGGTGGTCTATGTCTTATTGCTCGTTTTCGAGAATGAATTGCTGTTCCGTTCGCAGGAACTCAGCTTGTGGCTGCCTACTGAGATGTGGTTCTCACGGCGCATGTCGTACCCTGCCGGATTCCTGACAGTCATCGCCACGTTCTTCAACCAGTTCATGTACTATCCTTGGCTGGGCGCGCTGTTGCTTGTCGGGCTATGGCTGTCGGTATACCTGCTGACGCTGAAAGTCTTCCGCATCCCCGACCACCGGGCTGCGCTGGCCCTTATCCCTGTAGGCTTACTTATCGGCTGTGCCTTGGAAGTAGGCTACTGGATTTTCCTCACAAAGACGCAGGCATTTCTTTTCAGCGCTGCCGTAGGCTTCACCTTCACAATGCTGGCTGTGCGGGGCTGGCAACTGATTCACAAGTCATGGGAACGATGGGCATATATTGCCGTGCTGTTTATAGCAGGCTTTCCCCTCTTCGGCTTTTATGCCCTGATGGCAGCCCTGCTCATCGCCCTGTCATCCCTACAGGGAAAACAAGGCAACAACTCTGCCCGTAAGCGCGACTGGGTGGCGATAGCGCTCTGCATCGTAGGCATCGCCCTTACTCCTTATTTATATTATTACGCGTTTACGATGGTCCGCTCGAACTGGATTTATCTGGCAGGGTTGCCCATGTTCCGCCTCACAAAGGAGCAACTTGTCTTCTGGTGGCCTTATTTCCTGCTTTTCCTTTCAGCCATTGCCCTGGCATTTTGCCGGTTTAAGAAAGAGGAGGAAATCGAGCCGATAGAGCAGTCAGCCAACGAGTTAAAGAGCCAACAGACCGCCAAAACGAAAAAGAACAGCAAGGGCAAAAAGGCCGCCAAGCCAAAGCTATCCTCCGAGGCTGTTGGCACCCTCTGTTGGAACGGTGGTGCCATCGCACTCTCCGCCCTGTTTGTCTTCCTCTTCTGGTACAAGGATGCCAATTTCCACAACGAGCTGAAAATTGAAGCCGCTATGGAGAAAATGGATTACAAAGGCGTTCTCAATATCGTGAAAAAGCAGAAGGACGAGCCCACACGCCTCATCGTCATGGCGAAGAACCTCGCCTTACTGAAGCTGGGACGCGGAGGCGACGAGATGTTCACTTACCTCGATGGCGGAAACAGGCCCAACACGCCACTCGACATCCGCATGATGCAGGTGGGCGGCAAGATGCTCTATTACAACTACGCCCGCTTCAACTTCTGTTACCGCTGGTGTTTGGAGGACGGCGTGGAGTATGGCTGGCGTGTGGAATACCTCAAGTACATGACGAAGTGCGCCATACTCTCAGGCGAATACATCTCCGCGCAGAAATACCTCAACACGCTCTCCAAGACATGGTTCCACAAGAAATGGGCAGCACACTACCAACAGTTTGTTGATAATCCCAAACTCATCCAGAAAGACAAGGAGTTTGCCACCATCCTCCCACTCTACTGCTACGAGGACCAGTTGGACGGCGACAATTCCCTCGTCGAAATCTACCTGCTCAACTACTTTGCCCATTCCTTTGGCGAGAAATCGACACCGATGTTCGACGAGGCTGGACTGATGTGTGCCCTTACCCTCAAGGATATCCCCACGTTCTGGCAGAATTTCTTCCGCTATGCCAACAGCCATAAGACAGACCGCATGCCCACGCACTACCAAGAGGCTGCGCTACTCTTTGGCAACCTGGAACCAGGCAAGGTGGACATCAGTAAAATGCCCTTCGAGAAGAGCGTCAAGAGCAAATTCCAAGCATTCATGGAGTACGCCCGCAAAAATGCCATCACGGAGAATGCCGAACGCGACCCCGTCATCAAGCAGAAGTTCTACGAGCGCTTCGGCAACACCTATTTCTACTTCTACTTCTTCATCCGCGACGTCAAATCCTATTAAAAATGAAAAACAAACAGCGCATGAAAAGATATTGTTTCCTTTTGATAATTACTGCCGCTCTCGTCGGCTGTTCCGCCAGTGTTCCTACCGACTTTGAGAAGAGCGTCACAAAGGCAAAAATCACGCCTGACTACACCGACGTCACTATTCCGCCTAACATCGCACCCCTCACTTGGCGTTATACCCTGCCCGATTTGAAAAAAGCCGTCACCACCTTCACTTGTGGCGAAGAGACGCTTACCCTCAGCGGTACGGACGTGCGTCCAAGCATGAAAAAATGGCGCAACTTTATCGGCAAGTGCATCGGTAAAGATATTACCGTTACTGCCTATGTCAAGCTGGAGGGAAAGGAGAAATGGAAATCTCTCAAGCCATTCACTATCAGCGTGGCAGAAGAGAAGGTGGACCCCTATATCACCTACCGCCTTATTGCACCCTCCTACGTCACCTACGAAGACCTCATCATCAGCCAACGTTGTCTGGAGAACTACGATGAAAGCGTCATTTTCAGCAACATGCTCATCTCTACCGATGAAAACGGACAATGCATCAACTGTCACTCCGTGAAAAACTACAACCCCGACAGCCTGCAGTTCCATGCCCGCCAGCACAAGGGAGGAACTATCATGGCTTTCAACGGTGACATCCGAAAAATCAACCTCAAGACCGACTCCACGCTCTCTGCCGGCGTTTATCCTGCCTGGCACCCCACACACAACTACATCGCCTATTCTGTCAATAATACAGGCCAGTCATTCCACACGCGTAACAACGAGAAAATCGAGGTACAAGACCTTTATAGCGACCTTATCCTCTACGACATAGACCTCAACGAAGTGACAACCGTTGAGAACGATACTACCGAATGGGAATGCTATCCCTGCTGGGCACCTGACGGCAAAACACTCTACTATGTATCAGCCAATTTCATTGTCCGCGACTACAGCCGACGTGACCGTGAGATTATCGACCGTTATCAAGAATTCAAATACAACCTCTACAAAAAGAGTTTCGACCCTGCGACCAAGCACTTCGGCCCACGCGAGCTCGTATTTGACGCTGCCTCCTCTGGTCAAAGCGTCACCCTGCCCCGTGTCTCGCCTGACGGACGCTACTTGATGCTCTCTATTGGTGACTATGGCGTCTTTCACATCTGGCACCGCAGCGGAGACCTTCTGTTGATGGACCTCCAGAGCGGCAACATGCGAAAACTCAATGAAATCAATAGCCCCGACACCGAGAGTTTCCACAACTGGAGCAGCAATGGACGCTGGGTGCTTTTCAGCAGCCGTCGGTACGATGGAAACTTCACCCGCCTCTACCTTGCCTACTTCGACAAGAAAGGACGTGGGCGCAAGCCTTTCGTCATCCCGCAGAAGGTTCCCGACTACTACGAACAGTTCTACAAAAGCTATAATGTCCCCGAATTCATGAAGGGACCTGTCACGATTTCTCCCCAACAATTCGCACGGCGCATTAACGGCCCAACAAGCAGCGCCGTTTACCACGAAAAGTATTGATGAAAAACCGGAAAAATGGTTTTTTCCCGCGAAAATCCCGTTAAAGACAAAAAAAATGCACAAAGAGACTCATTTTTTGTGTTAAAAATTCTTCAGCGTGTTTTTTTTTCTTAACTTTGCGCGGTTAATTCACTAACCAGAGAAACAAGAGAAAAATAATATTAATTAATAAAAACTGTATGAATACCTCAAAACACCATGGTAAGATTCGCGAAATCAGTGTTTTTGCGGCTTTGTTAATCTTGTGTGTAGGCGTTCAGTCGTGTAAGGATCCCTATCTCCTCGACGACGAAGAACCAGATTGGCTCGGCGCCAGTATTTACGACTACATGCAAGAAAAAGGCAATTTCACTTATTTCTTGAAAGTCATCGATGACCTTAACTACACAGAAGTGTTGTCGAAGACAGGTAGTAAGACGCTGTTCGCCGCCGACGACGAGGCCTTTATGAAAGGCATCAAGGACGCGTGGGGGCTGACCAGCTATTCCCAGTTGAGCGAAGCTCAGAAAAAGGTGATCCTCTACAACAGCATGTTGGACAATGCCTACCTGCTGGAAATGATGTCCTCTTCTGCCGCCTCCGGCACGGACGCTGAGGTTCAGGAAGGACGCTGCCTCCGCCAAGTGACCTCGGCCAACGTTGTGGACACCATCGGACATTATGCCGGCACCGAGTTGCCACAGAACAACAAGTTCTGGGACAAGTATCGCGAAAAAGGCATCCGTCTGGCTCTTGATGGCACCAACTTCCTGATGGTTCATTTCCTGGAAGAGCAGCTTTATCAGAACAACATCACCCTCAATGACCTTGAGATCCTCTTCAACCATCGATATGGCGACATCACTTCCAGCGATGCTTTCGTCTTTGACAAGCGCGTCATCAACCAGAACGTGACTTGTAAAAACGGTTATGTACATCAGCTGGACGGCCTGCTTATTCCGCCCTCGAACATGGCCGAGGAGATTCGCCGCAACCCGAAGACACAGCTCTTCAGCCGCCTGCTCGACCGCTTCGCCGTACCCGTGTACAACGCACAGCTGACCAGCGACTACAACCGTCTGTTCCACTATAACGATGATGCCAATGCAGAACGTGTGTATGAAAAGCGTTACTTCACTTCCACACGTAACCGCAATGAATCAGGCGACTACTCTTCCTTCGTTGACGATGACCAACGCACACAAGCGGCTAAGGGTACTCTCTACTACGATCCGGGTTGGAACAGTTATACCTCTGGTGTAGGTGGTTCAGTGGAAGCCGATATGGGTGCCATGTTCGTCCCCAACGACGAGACCCTCGAAAATTACTTTAGGACTGGCAAGGGTAAGGCCCTCATCGAGCGCTATGGCATCCGTGCCGACGGCAATCGCATTTCCATCACGACCCGTGCCGGATTGGAGGAAGCTGTGGACAGCATTCCAATGGATGTCATTCAGGCCCTGCTCCGCAACGTCATGAAATCGACCTTCAATGCTACGGTGCCGAGCAAGTTTGAGAGCATCATGAATGACGCCCGCGAATCCATGAAGATTGAAATTGCCCACATCGACGAATGTATGATTACCAACAACGGTGTGGTTTATGTAACGAAAGAAGTTTACAGCCCCGCCCGCTACGTGGCCGTCATTGCTCCTGTCATGTTGGGCGAAACGACCCAGATAGCCTACTGGGCAATTAACTCCTATGAATACGACAAATACCTGCTGGCTATGGACAGCTGGTTCAGCCTTATTGTTCCCTCTGAGAGTGCCATGCGTTACAACGACGTCTCTTCGTTGAGGGCCCCCAACCCCACCTGCTACATTTTCCACTACGAACCGCCCGTCGGCTCAAAAAAAGCAAGTGTCTATGCAGAGACGTGGACTTACGACAAGACCACAGGTGAGTTCATTGAGCAGGGCGCGAACCTCACCAACTCTGGCCGTATCGAGAACCTACTTACGCAGATGATGGAATACTACGTCATCGTCGGCGACTTCCAAGATGGCAACAAATACCACATGGCCAAGGGTTATGGTACTGTCAAAGTAGAATATGGCTCCGAAACCATGACACGTACGCTCAATGGTGTTACAGAAGAAGTCCCCGTCGTTGACCGTGTCTATGGTGGACATGAGATTGAGATTGACACCACAGGTGTTGATACTGGCCTGCCTATCGGTGAGATTTATTATCAGGAAAACGGTGTTACTTACCGTCTGGATGAAGGCATGATTCAACCCCCGACGCAGTCTGTTTATAAGGTGCTCTCCGATCCCGTCCGTCATGAGAACTTCTACGAGTTCTTCCAACTCTGCGAAACGTCCAATGACGTGGTTGAATTGGTGGGAGCCCGTAACGATAAAGGACAGCTTGATGCCGACAGCACAAAGAAGTTCTGGATTTTCGAAAACGCCAACGGTCTTGACTACAACGTTCATACGTTCAACACCTATCATTACACCGTTTACGTTCCCACCAACGACGCTATCCTGGATGCTTACGACAGGGGCCTTCCCAACTGGGGCGACCTTGAGGAAGAGACTGAGATTGTCAATGAGATCATCCTCGACGTTGCTGACCTTGAGACTCAGCTTGAGGAACTGCAGAACACGCTGGCTCAGAAGTTAAGCAACAACGAACCCGACACGGCTGTTGTCCGTATGCAGATTGAAGACCTGCAGGCAGACATCAACCAGAAGAACAATCAGATTACTACTCAGAAGAAGAGTATCGAGAAACGGGCCATGCTGATTATCGACTTTGTGAAATATCACTTCCAAGATAACTCGGTATATGTCGATGAGAAACCACACCAAATGGTAGAAGGTAATAATGTCTATACCGTCGTTAACTACGAAACAGCTTCGCTTGACAACCAGACCAAACGATTCAGCAAGGTCACCGTTGAGACGAAAGACAGTCCCTACAGTGCACATCCGACCATCTCTGTTAAGGGCGACATTGATGAGATTGACAACACTTGCTATGTTATCAACAACGGCAAGGAAGGTCAAGACTACAACATCATGACCCGCGACATTGAGTTTGCCAGCTCGAACGCCCTAGTGAACATCGAAACGTCATCATACGCCGTCGTACACCAGATTGACAACTATCTGGTCAATGACCGTATCTTCAAGAATGGCAGGTTTACAACTGAAAACGAATAATTCAAGGTATCATGAAACAAGTTAAGTATATCCTCGCAGCTGTTTTTTGCCTGCTGACAACGGGCGCTTTCGCTCAGACTTCCCGTATTACGGGTAATGTTAGCGATGACATGGGCCCCCTGATGATGGTGAACGTCGTTGAAATCGACCAAAACAACCGTATCGTCGAAGGTGCCGTCACCGACTTTGACGGAAACTTCGTCATGCTCGTCCGCAACACCAAGGACAAACTGAAAATTACCTACGTCGGTTACAAGGACGTTATATTAGATATAGGTACGCGTACCGTATTTAATGTAAAGATGAAGGACGATACTACACTTGATGTAGTCGAAGTTATCGCCCAGAAACGCAATGAGACCAACGGCCTTGATATTCTCGATCGAGAAGTATCTGTCGCCAAGCAGAAATTTAGCATGAGCGAAATGGAAGGTCTCTCCTTCGCTTCGGTCGACGAAGCTCTGCAGGGACAGATTGCTGGTCTTGACATCGTGTTCAACTCGGGTGACCTTGGTTCCGGTACCCAGATGCGTCTGCGTGGTACTTCTACCATCACCGGTAACGCCGAACCTCTTATCGTCGTCAATGACAATATCTTCGAAATGCCAACAGAAGAAAAAGGAAACTTCGACTTCTCTACCGCTAACGAAGAGAGTTTCGCACAGCTGCTGACTGTTAACCCCGAAGACATCGAGAGCATCGAAGTGCTGAAGGACGCTTCGGCTTGCGCCATCTGGGGTAGCCGTGGTGCTAACGGTGTCATCATGATTAAGACAAAACGTGGTTCGCGCGGTCAGACGAAGGTGTCATACAGCTACCGTTTCTCACAGGCATGGATGCCTAAAGGCCTCAACCTGCTGAACGGTGATGATTACACAATGCTTCTGAAGGAGTCGCACTTCAACCCCACGCAGAGCAGCACGGCCTCTAACGCTGAAGAGCTCAACTACAACCCGACCTTCGCTGAGTATGAGAACTTCAACAACAACACTGACTGGGTGAAGGCCATCAGCTCCAACGGTTTCACACACGACCATAACGTCAACCTCACCGGTGGTGGTGATCGTGCGACCTTCCGAATCAGCGGTGGTTACTACCACCAGACTGGTACCGTCATTGAGCAGCGCCTCGACCGTCTCTCCACACGTATGGCTCTTGACTACTACGTCAGTGACCGTATCAAGGTTTCGGCCGACTTCTCGCTGACCTACACGAACAACGACAGGAACTACAGCGGACTTCTCGCCACAGCACAGATTATCATGCCGAACATGAGTATCTGGGCGCAGGATCCGCAGGGCAACGACACGCAGGACTACTACATCATGCGCCAGACGGCCAGCAGTATCTTCGACAACAACCAGAAGAGCTACATCAACCCTGTGGCCGTGGGTAAGCAGGCTTGGCAGAATGAGAAGAGCTACCGTATCACTCCGCAGATTGCCTTGGACTACAAACTCCTCGGCCTCGACCGTGATGAGACCCAGCTGAAATACTACGGTATGGTCAACCTGGATGCTGCTACCACCAGCAGTGACGACTACTTCCCCAACAGCCTTTCCACTCAAGGCTGGCTGAATACGAACGTGAATAAGAGCAGCAACAACGACAACAAGTCACTCTCGTTCACCACACGTCACCGTCTGACCTTCACGCCGCACTTCAAAAACGAAAAGCACTACTTCACCATGATGGGTCAGTTTGAAATGAACATCGGTAGCAGTTCCAGCCAGAGCGCATCGTCCCATGGTATCCCCCATGGCATCATCAGCCCGACCACCGGTTCCTTCCTGACGGGCAGTAGCACAGGTACGGGTCAGTGGCGTTCGGCGGCCATGTCGTTCTCCGCCGTCTATTCCTACATGGGCGGTCGTTACAGTGCCACCGCCACCCTGCGTCGCGACGGTTCAACCCGATTCGGTAATGCCCACAAGTGGGGTAACTTCCCCGGCCTCTCCCTCCGTTGGAACGTCGTGGATGAACCTTGGATGAAATGGTCTGAGAAATGGCTCTCCATGCTTTCCATCCGTACGGGTGTTGGTATTACCGGTAGCACCCCTGGTAGCGAATACCTGCACTACACGACCTATAGTAACAATGGACGTTACCTCGACATGAACGCCGTACAGCAGGGCGGTCTCCGACTCACCGACCTCCGTTGGGCTAAGAAGACAGAGTACAACATCGGTTCCAACATCGGATTCCTCGACGACCGTCTGACTGCTGACCTTAACGTCTATAAAAACGTCACTTCCGATCAGCTGATGAAGGACTACTCTATCCCCAACTACAACGGTTACTCCAGCCTTGCCTACCGCAACACGGGTGCCGTTAGTAACCACGGTTGGGAATTGAACCTCCAGGGCAACAAAGTCATCAAGGTGGGTAAGGACTTCTACATGAACTGCTACGTCAACGTCGGTCAGAACTTCAACCGCATTGAAAGCATGGAGGAAAGCGTCCTTAACAGCCAGAATGGCGACTACAACTTCGCTAACAATACGTATCTGGGCCGTATTCAGGTGGGTAACCCGCTGGGTTCCTTCTACGGATTCCGCTACCTGGGTGTCTATGAATACAGCTACAAGAACTGGGAGAAAGCTCTCGCGAAGATGGGTGACAGCAATTACACTCCCTCGCGTATCGTGGCCTATGAGAAGGACGCCAATGGTAATTTGACAGACAAGCCCATCTACGGTGCCAGCTGCCCCATCGCCTACGACGAGGACGGTAACGTCATCTATGGTGCCAACGGCAAGCCGCTACAGATGGTATTCGGTTACGAAGAAGGCAGCCAACGCTACCGCTTCCGCGGCGGTGACGCCATCTACGAGGATGTCAACCACGATGGTAACATCAACGAACTGGATATCGTCTACCTTGGCAACTCTAACCCTGATGCTCAAGGTGGTTTCGGCGTTTCCTTCTTCTACAAGCGCCTCCAGTTAAAGACTCAGTTCACCTACCGTTATGGCGTGGATGTCGTTAACCAAGCACGTTCAGACGTTGAGAATATGTACTCCAACGACAACCAGAGTATCGCCGTCAACTGGCGCTGGCGTAAGGAAGGTGACCAGACAATCATTCCACGTGCCCTCTACAACACGGGCTACAACTTCCTCGGTTGCGACCGCTATGTGGAAGACGCCTCCTACGTCCGTTTCTCCTATCTTCAGCTCTCCTACAACTTCGATGCTCAGAAGCTGAAGAAGTACGGCCTGAACAGCCTCTATCTCTCCGGATCAGCCAACAACCTGTTCGTCTGGACCAACTACACCGGTTTAGATCCTGAAATCTCCGTCGGCGGTTGGGGACGTGCATCGGATAACGCTAAGACACCGCGTTCGCGCTCCTACACATTGGCTCTCACCATCGGATTCTAAGGTAGATTGAAAATGAAAATTGAACATTTAATGATTAGTCCTATGAAAAAGACATTCAAAATCTTCTCAATAGCAACGGCTACAGTCATGGCGCTGGCCATGTATAGCTGCACGGACTTCCTGACCATCTACCCGACTGACAAGGTCGTGCTGGAGGACTTCTGGAAAGACAAGGCTGACGTAGATGGCATGGTGGCAAACAGCTACAAGAACCTCGTTTCCGATGACTTTGTCAAACGTGTATTCGTCTATGGCGAGCTTCGTTCGGACGATGTCGTTGAGACCACCAACATCGGCACAGAGTTGAAGTATATCAACAATGCCAACCTGCTGGCTACCAACGGCTATTGCAATTGGTCCATTTACTACAAGATTATCAATAACTGCAACATCGTGCTTCACTTTGCTCCGCAGGTGTTGGAAGAAGATCCCGACTTCACTCAGGGTGACTTGGATGTCGTACGTGGTGAGATGCTGGCTATGCGTGCGCTTTGCCACTTCTATTTGGTACGTACCTTCCGCGATGTGCCCCTGCTGAAAGAGGCCAAAATTGACGATAGTCAGGACCTCAACATCAAGCAATCTACACCGATTGAAGCCCTTGACTTCATCCTCCAGGACTTGAAGGAGGCCGAAAATCTTGTTCTTCCTTCTGGCGCGTACAACAAGGAAACCTATAACAAGGGACGCTTCACCGCAGATGCCGTCCGCGCCATCCGTGCCGACGTACTTCTCTGGAAGGCCGCCTTCACCCAGTTCCAGAACAAGAGTAACGGTGCTGAGTGCTATGACTTCTACACTGAATGCATCGACTACTGCGAGCGCATCATTGCTGACCGTAAACAATACCTTGTTGATTGGAAGAAGAAAAACAATGCCGGCACGGAAGATGATCCTATCGGCAAAGACCCTGCTGACGCTCTCGTAGCCAGCTACCCGTTAGAGACCCATCCTATTAACATGAACACGGCCAGCTCCCACGACGAGACTTATGTCAAGATCTTTACGGACAAGAACAACCGCAAAGAGAGCATTCTTGAATTGCAGCTTGATGAGAACAACAACCACAACTATGCCATCTGTGCCTTCTATGGTTACGAACAAGGTCAGACGAGTATGCCCTTCATGGCTTCTTCTTACCTGGGCAAAAAAGGCGCTGATGAGAACTGCCTCTATAAAGGAACTACTGACATACGCCGTGCCAGCTTTACGGATCAACATGGTCCTGAAGAAGATGTCTTTCCTATTGCCAAGTACACCACCCGTCTCACAAGGACAGGAACAGCAAGTGCAGACGGACAAGCCGAATATTATAACACGAACACAGACGATAGTAGACGACGCTATTACTGGCAGAATGTTATTCTCTACCGCATCACAGACGTGATGTTGATGGAGGCTGAAGCCCGTGCCCTCCGTGCCGACTCCATCAAGAACGATCTGCCCGAAGGATTCAAGCTCGTGAAAGCCGTTTACTACCGCTCCAACAAAGCAGGAAAGGGTGTAGCACGTAACGACTCTATCAGCTATTCGGCCAATAATGCCTCCAGCTTGCAGGAGCTCGTGCTCAAGGAGCGCCAGCGTGAACTATGCTTCGAAGGCAAGCGCTGGTTCGACCTTGTCCGCATGGCTCTCCGCGACGGCACAACGACCAACATGCTGAACATCATGGTACCCCACAAGTACGAGAGCAACCAAAGCGCTATCAAGAGCAAGATGGCCTCTATTGACGCCCTCTTCTTCCCCATTGCTGAAAGTGTGCTGAAGACCGATACCGCACTGGTTCAGAACCCAGTCTATGAAAAGATTGACGTCATTTCAAAGAACTAACAAGGTTTCCAACCTATGAAACTCAAAAACCACCTTTTAACTATCCTAACGGCGGTGACATTGCTGACAGTTGTCGGGATGTCGGTGGTGAGCTGCGTAGAGGATATTGACACCAGTAACCGTTATACATTCACGGGCAACACGGTGGCAAGTTACCTCGAAGAGCACAGCGATGTGTTCAGTAGCTTCATTACCATCCTGAAACGTGGCGGCAAGTTCAACCTCATGAAGGCTTACGGCACCTATACGTGCTTCGCCCCCATGAATGACGCCATCGACCGTTTCCTGTTCGAGCAGGACTCCATCTACAAAGCCTCGCTGCTCCCAGGCTCCAAAAGAGTCATCTGGACGGGTGTCACCTCGCCGAACCTCGAGGACCTTAGCGACTCGATGTGTACGGTCATTGCCCAGACACACATTATCCCCGCCACCTACCTCACCACAGAGATGGAGGGCGACGTTGTCCCGACAATGAACCTCAACGACCGCTACCTCACCATGAGCTACGACACCGACTCGCTGCAGCGCAGCCTCCTCTTCATCAACGGTGCCCAGGTAGTCACATCCGACGAGGAGGTGGAAAACGGCGTCGTCCAAGTTATCAATGCGGTAATGAACCCCTCTTCGGAAACGGTTCCGACCGTCATTGAGCACATGAAGTTCCTCAGCATCTTCTCTGAAGCACTGGAAAAAACTGGTCTAGAAGAGAAACTGCAACCTTACAAGGACTTCAGTTATACGGATGGCGACAAGAAAGCCCCGAACATCTACAGAGACCAGCAGTGTCCTTATCCTCCAACCCGGTATTTCGGCTTCACAGCCTTCGTAGAACCCGACTCTGTCTATCAAGCTGCCGGCATTTACAATATGGATGACCTGTTTAACCAGTGCAAGAAATGGTATCCGAACTCCAGCGATGACGACAACTTTAAGAGTCCCAACAACGCGCTCTACAAGTTCGTAGCCTATCACTTGCTGGATCGCAAGCTGCTCTACACACGTTTGGTTTGCTACAAAATCAAGTGTGGCAGCTACTTCAATTCGGAAAGTGTCTATTTGACCCGTGCCGACCGCTACGACTATTTCGAAACGATGCAAGGAACGATGCTCAAGGTTATCCAGCCACTTAGCAATGCCACACATGGTGTATGCGACGACGGTGTAGATCGCTCCTATTCTCAGTGCGTTTTTTTGAACTACACCAAGGATCCCGACCTCATTGCGGCAGCTCCTGGGCCTTTCAATGTAACTTGCGGCCCGAGGAACATTCCCGTCAACATCCGTGTCATGGAGCCGACAACGGTCTCCAGTAACAAGACGAAGTACCCCAATTTCCAACAGGAAGCACTGAATGGCTCCATTCACCTCATCGATCACTTCCTTATTTATGATGAGGATGTAATGTCCGGCTACGTGCTGAACGAGATTATCCGCATCGACTTCTCGTCCATTGCTCCGGAATACACCAACAACAACATCCGTTGGTCAGACGGCAATAACATCAATTTTGCAAGTCGTGGTGACTACGAGTTCTATATTCCAGGCACGTACAGCGACCGAATTAAGTACAACCACGAGGAAGCTTACCTGTACTACCTCAGCCCGCACAACAGCTGGACAAACTACATGGGCGATGAGTGCATGGCTATTGGTCCTGCTGACGTCTCCTACCGTTTGCCGCACGTCCCGCCAGGGACCTACGAGATGCGCTTTGGTTATCAGGGCATGACAAACCGAGGTATCACCCAGTTCTACTTCGACAACGAGATTACGGGCATCCCCGTTGACCTTCGCTTGAGTGCAACGGGTAATCCCCGCATCGGTTGGGTGTCTGACGCGCAGACCGACGACAATGGTGTCATCAACGACAAGCAGATGAAAAACCGTGGTTTCCTCAAGGGTAGTACCCAATACTATGCCTACGGTCATCTGGCTCGCCACGAAGATAGTGTCATCCGACTTGTCCTCACCACCAAATACCTTGATGGCGGCGACCACTGGTTCCGTGCCAAGAACGTTAACGAAAACGACGACGGTCTTGACCAATTTATGCACGACTACATTGAGTTCGTGCCCGTGGGCTGGTTGCGTAACGAAAACATCTCCCTTGACGAAAAACGTAAGTAAACCATTAAATCCATTATCATGATAAGACTGCATAAACATATCCTCACACTCACCCGACACTGCCGCTCCCTGCGGAAGGGGGGTTTCGGAGTCGTAGCCATAGTGGTTATTGCCTTGACCGCGAACAGTTGTAAGGAAGAAATTGATACTTCCAACCGCTATACGTTCACAGGCCATACCATTGCCAGCTTCCTCAGCGAGCATGAGGATATGTTTAGCAGCTTTATTTCCATTCTTCAGCGCGGTGGCAAATACAACCTTATGAGGGCTTACGGCACATACACCTGCTTTGCCCCTACCAACGAAGCCATTGACCGATACCTTTTCGAGCAAGACTCCATCTATAAGGAGTCACTGAAGCCGGGTTCGAAGAAGGTCATTTGGACGGGTGTCACGTCAACAAAGTTGGAAGACCTGAGCGACTCGATGTGCACCGTCATTGCTCAGACGCACATCATACCCAAAACCTACCTCACCACTGAGATGGAAGGCGACGTCATCCCGACGATGAACCTCAACGAC